>Ga0123352_10015616_pt1 | contig 12088 bp, 11 predicted proteins | sample TergutLab28metaG_FD_89700 | JGI IMG/M metagenome (GOLD analysis project Ga0123352, IMG submission 89700) | Labiotermes labralis P1 segment gut microbial communities from Petit-Saut dam, French Guiana - Lab288 P1 | ecosystem: Host-associated > Arthropoda: Insects > Digestive system > Gut ... | reverse complement strand
GTAACTTGTACCACGGAGCAAGCGCCTTTCAAAGCTCATGGGGGGCGCTACCTAAAGTCTTGGTAGCTATTCTGAGATATTCCATGTCAATTTAGAAGTGACAAAACAACTACCACACAAAACCTTTACAATTCGGGGAACGTAAACATTTTAATGTCCTGCCCTTTGAAAATACGTAAAATCTGAAGCTGATGTGGTGTCATGACATAATCTGGTCCAGTTATCATATGAACTCCGCTTTCGGAGGACACATCCGGTGAGTTTTTCGTGGTCCTTATTACGTCAAGAATTTCCAAAGCAGCATTAATCATGCAGGGGTTCCCATAATTTATGATGCAAAAATCGCACACGGCTAAGCTTGCTTATTTCCATCAAAATGAAAGTCTAAAAATTTCTGAAAATTCATTTGCTTCCTGCATTGGACTTGATAAAGCGGTCCAAAACATAATCATTTAAATTTCTCAATAGAATTATTAAAGTCTCTGGTACCAAATTGGAGGAGCACCGATCATTTGGTTTGGGCACTATTAACCTTTAGACGCCTAACTTCAACTACAGTTGACGTACCGCACCGCTAACCTCCAAAGTTGCATTTTATATATTTATTCAACAAATATAGGTGCCGAATATTTTAAACACGGTGTATACTCTCCGTTTTTTTCTCTTCAAAATGCAGTTTTTTTCATAATTCTAACGATTTGGTTCCTGTATTATTCACATTTTATATACAGAGTGTGCTAAAGTTAAAAAAATAATTCCGGCGCCAAAGGTTAATTGCATATGTGTGTGAGTGGAGAGACGGAATAAAAAGACTGAAACCAAGATTTAAAATTGCTTATTCGACATGCACACATTTTAAAGTTGTACAAAAACAGATGTGTAAAATTTACATAGATACAAAACAAATTTAATCGTAAATTAAAAATACACTCTTGGTTGAACCCACCCACCTCCTTCTGTTTCATCCTCAACATCTGTAGCCATAACTGAGTCACTTTCAAGGACTTTATTCTAATTTGATTATGGATCAACAATATACGTGATATGAATATCTGAAATCAACTTTAGGCCACATTTTATCCCTTTAAACACGAAACGTTTCTGTTTTACATATAGGACTCGGTGCGTACCGCGCTGTAAACACTTTCCACATCGGTTACACAAAACCAACTGCAGTTCATTCTGCAAGGAATTTTATGATTGTACCAAACTTTTGCAGTTTCTTGCTGGACCTAAATGTGATTTGTATGCCTTATAATAAGACACAACAATGCAGAAAGCCTGAAGGCTTATTGTTTGCTGTCGCGCGGGAATGGGTAACCACAATGCAGTATGTTTTCATTATCTGGAATTACATCTAAACGGGGGAAAAAATGGTCTTCTACTTCTCCGGTTGTCTTGTAAAAAAATCATTAAAATGTTACATTTGTGGGGTTTATCACGTGTCTCACTGGTCATTTATAATACCTAAAACGCATGTTAAATTGCAATACTTACGAGGTGTATGGGAAGGTAATGTTTAAATGATATTCAGTCGCGATATAACAAGGCAGTGCCGACTGAAAAAATGAGATTAAGAAACACAAAAGGAAGATGGAGGAATATAACTCATTTCATCGTCGTTACCGACATTTTCTATTGCAGAATTTATGTGTAAATAATAATAATGTGCTTGAAAATTTAAAAAAAGGGCATAATTTGTGATTAGTACAAGACAGCATCCTGTAATTCACTTCCAGGGGTTGCGCAAAATCACAGTCCACAATAGAAGAGATGGTAAACCGACTACCAAGTAAATACAGCACCTCTCTCATGCAAAATAAGACACATAGCTCTACTCTAAGTCGTCCTCCTCCATCGGAAGAGGATTTCGAAAGTATTGGACTTAGAGGCCGAGTTTTATTCTCGGGCACGAGCAGAGATTTTGCTTTTTTTCCTCATCCGCTCACCGTACAACTGCATTACCACAAATTGTTCCATAATCGCTTACTTCCACATCCAATCCTTATACAATAACAATCCAAAAATTTGACGCCATTTTGTCGCAGTTAATGACGTCATATAAAAAGTTGTAGCTCTGCTTAATTAAGCACTAAAGCATGAAGGCATAAAGGGGAGTGGATGTATAGCACCACGTATTCCTAACTTCGGCACTAGATAAAGGTGAGTGGTCAGACTCAAGCCCCGGCCGTTTTACTTCTGGAATCGGAGTTTCAGATTCTTAGTGAAATGCTGGTTGTTCTCCACAGCCGGTTGAGACGCTTTGCAGAAGACAAGACTCTCTTGCTCAGTAGTACGGAGCATGTTACCTAAAGAAACCATTGTAACCTTCAGTAGATGACAACAGGTCATAAAAACTGCTTTTGACCTGCATAGACTGCCTACCGATATACCGACTGATATGCATATGAAGAACAATGTACACTCCACATAATATTATTAAAACGGATTTTAAGAAACACCTACAAAGGGGCCGTAGATATACTGGCTTTGCTACCTATATGAATATTTTAAAAAGAAATTTGTGTCTTCTGTTTGAGACATAAGAAAATAAAGCTTCATATTCGAATGGTAACATTTTGATTAGCTTTTATTTACAAATGCGACAAAGATTATTCCTCCCCCCCCCTCCCCGTGTTCAGACCGAAGGAGGGTCACGAGTAGCTCAGTATCCATTAGAAACTATGATCTTTCACTGGTGATAAAGAGGATCGAAGCGTGTAGATAGCCATTCACCAACATCTGATGCCGAATGTTTAAACAGAATTGCACACTATCTCCACCACCCCATCTGTCTTTATGGTTTTGTACCAGTTTATTTATGTGTATTACTTCATACAAGTGCCTATACAGAATAAGCAAGTAAATAAATAAACTATTATACACTCGTAAAAAGAATTAGTTTATAAAGTTTAATGTTTTCTGAGGTGTGGCGCTTTGCAGTTTAGTGAGTAATTCCTGGCGTTTCAAATTGTTTTAATGACTCAATCTTCAGGGTCAGTCTTAGCCGTGGAGTAGAAAAGAATTATGATATTCGACAAGTCATTCTCCCGCAACTGAACGGTGTCACATCCCAAGAGACTTGAATTTTCAGCAACACAGCTGAGACAGTCAGTACGCGTTCAAGGAACACAGCTTCGACTTTAGAACAGTCTGTATAACGTTCAGTTTACAAAGTCTGTACACAGCTATCAACTGCACGTAATGCAGTTGATAGCTGTGTACAGGAAGGTTCTTGATCTGCACAACCGTATAAAGTCGATGTAACGGAATTTATCAAAATGGCATTCAAACATGTCACTATTGCAAGGCGCAGAACTTATTCTGTTGCCAACGTTCGGTGCCTTCAAAATAATTAATCCTGCCACAGTGCTGACATCTTCTCAAGTACCCAGCTCAGCTCTTGACGTAATGACATGGAACATTTGGTTTTGAGAGCAAAACGCAAGAATATCTCATGTGTATTCTCATCAGAGAGAACTTTGGCTTGTCTTTAGGGATAATAATAAAAGAGAACACGCTTATAAACTATATATAGGGCAGGGTTAACTTCTATATTCATCGTACTAACTTCTGTGTTGTTTCAGTCTCTTTACCCCCATCTCTGTTTAGTTGAGTATCAACTTTTAGGGCTAACTTGGTGTGCTGACGCGTGCGCAATTTCCCTGGGGTTATATCCCATTCCAATGAGAAGAAACAAATTCGAAATTCCATTTCCCAACCTCTGTGTCTCATTTCTCTCCATGTTGGCTCCATCTCTCTCTTTAAATTCTCCTACCATGCTAGCATCGGCATCTCGTTTAACGGAAGTTACTATACACAGTCCGATCACACTGCCTTGTAAGTGTGTGTTATCCGCTACTAAAATCTCGTGCTTAGCATTTCCACTTGATGTGCCTCACTATTAAAACGTGCACAGTATATTCGAAACAAACATAGTAGTCCATATTATCAAACACTTTCGAAAGTTTTTTAAACTAGAGAATGAAATTTTCAACGTCTTTTGTGGTTTTCTTACTGCCGCAAAAACTTTGGTACTGCAATCACAGTAACGAATCGAATCAAGGGAAGTCGGATTAAGTCCGACCCAATAAAATACTTAAAAGGAAGAAAGTCAGCTTCACTCTACTCGTCTTGGGTCATGCATTGCAACTTACCTGGACTCACTTCGGTTGCATATCCAGAGCCTTGAAGCCATTTACTTAACGCGATTCAGGTATCACTCTTTACTCAATGTAGATGTTACCAAACGTTCGGATAAATGAATCAGATAAATGTAATATTTGGCTACGACGAATGCTGTCGTCCGAAATTCTCGGTATGTGCCGAGACAACATAATCAGTATAGCGACTCACTACGGGCTGGACGATCTGGAAATAGAATCTCGGTATGGACGAGATTTTCCGCATCCTTCCATATCAGCCCTGGGAGTCCATCCAAACTCCTGTATAATGGGTACCAGGTCTCTTCCCTGCAGTAAAGCGGCCGGGGTTGAGGTATACCTCTTTCTTGGGGTCGGGTGGTCAACGTAACAACTCGACCTTTGTGGGGTTTCTAGGGTGAACTTTCCCTTTTCTATAACTTTTCGGAGAAACCCACCACCTCGACCAAAAAGGGGAGAAGAAAAATTTTGAGTCTTTGTCTAACTCTTCAACCCGATTTTGGAGGCATTAGGCTTCTTATAAATTATAATTTTCTTTTTTCGAATACATGGCTTCATATTGTGGGTGAGATCACTCTTAATCAATGAACTTAATTCTTTTAATTTCAAGGTGGAAACGAAATTATGCATGTAACATTCAATCATTCGTTAATTTATTCCTTGTGCAGGATGATCGAAAAGTTATGAAACACATATTTTAAACGTTTTAAATTCGCCAAGATGAGTGCATTCCTATCAGAAAGAAAACACAAAGTTACATGAAGTGATATAATTTCGTATCAACTTCAGCAAAGCATGATTTCAATAATTTTGTGTTTGGTGCCCAACGGTGACGAGTTTCTTCAGTAATGCTTAAAACACACGGAAAGTGTGAGAGTTGTTTTGAAACACACACTCACGTAAAAAAACTCCCAACGGCAGAAACGCGAAGGTGATAGGTCCAGAGACAGAGTAAATCATGTAATGCAATAATATAAACAGCCAACTAGATGCCAAGATAATAATTTTATTAATAATTTCAATCAGCTTCATACCACAAGCTGTAAACACAGTCGTGCTCCTGAGGATGGGTGAAATTATCACCCGAAACATGTTGAGCTGATTGAAATTATTAATAAAATCATTATTGCTGCATCTAGTTGGCTGTTTATATTATTGTATCAATGATGCACGGTCACACAAATATCAGAGTAAGTTATGATTTATTAAAAAAAATGCTGTCACCAAAGAATTCACAAAACGAAATTGTACTGTTATACTTACTGTATAACTGTAGCACGTTCGTGTCTAAACTAATATTCCTGTCCGTCAGATTCAAATTAGGATGTTAAATTCCTACTTCTGAATACTTCCTAATGTCATCATCATCATCATCTTCTTCTTCGTCTTCTTCTTCTTCTTCTTCTTCTTCTTCTCCCTCTTCTTCCTCTTCTCCTTCTTCTTCTTCTCCTCCTCCTCCTTCTTCTTCTCCTTCTTCTTCTTCTTCTTCTTCTTCTTCTTCTTCTTCTCCTCCTCCTCCTTCTTCTTCTTCTTCTTCCTATTCTTCTTCTGTCTCTTCTGCTTCTTCTTCGTCTTCTTCCTTCTCTTCTTCTTCTTCTTCTTCTTCTTCTTCTCCTCCTCCTCCTCCTCCTCCTCCTCCTTCTTCTTCTTCTTCTAAAGCGCTACATCCTGTATAAGGTTCTGGCTTGCTCAAGTATGTTGTTCCAACTGTCTCTTTCCTCTACTACTTTCTTCCAGTTGCATACGTTCATTCTCTTTATACCTTCCAGAACGTCATCTTCCCAACGTGTTTTAGGTCTTCCAATTGGTCTTTTAGGCGTGGGTTTCGATTTCTTGATCTTCTGCACATTATTATCTTCGGCCATGCGTCCAATATGGCCTAACCAGTTTAGTCTTTGTTTTTTTAATAAACTCGATTATATTTTGTCCTTTTAATATTTCGTTGATTTCTTGATTAGTTTTAATCCTCCAGTAGCCATCATCTGTTCTATTAGGACCAAATATTTCCCTCATGATCCTTCTTTCGAAAATCATCAGTTTATTTATATCTGACGAACATGAGACCGATAAAATACCGTCGACAGACATCACAACATATTCCAATTTTGAGGAATGTTATGGTCTTTTAGGGCGGCACAGGAATTTTTATTACTTTACATTCTGCTGCTTTGGCTTCTAAAGCACGCACGTAACTGAAAATACGTGTCATCACTAAATAAAAATTTACCTAAAATGTTTATACCTTCACGGATGAAGTGCTTAAACTGTGGGCAGATATGAATTCGTCGATCCCTCTCAGAGAACCTGAGTTATTTCATGTCCTGTATATTTTGATACGGATGAAATTTTTACATCGTTCTATCCTCACTTAACAAGTAGGATGATTAGCATTTTGTTTAACTGTGCCCTTCCTGTACCACGGAAATGTTTATCGGCCAAGATAACTGTTCATTTGTGTTGCAGACCAGAATCAAAAAGGGAATCCCTACATTCATTCTTGGAAATTACAAACAGCATATTTGCACTTCGACTGCTGAAGGAAGACTGGGTCAAGTCCATCAATAAATCACGTGACCTGCTCACGTTCTCTTCCTTTGTGGTCAGATGTGTATGCTCCTTGTAAGAACTCAGTTGAGCAAATTTAAATTAATGCAATGAATAAGTATTTAAGTTTGGGTAACTTTCAATTGGACTGTAATTTACAAATACATTACTGAAATTAGATGAAGTTAATGTTTACTTGTATTCTGTATTAGCTATTCTTATCTTTCGCAATCCACAGCTCACGCAAATATTAAGCAAGGTAATAACAGAGCCAGGGGATCAAAACTTACTGGTATTTTCCAATTTTATTTGGGCTAATGATGGACGTGGGTAACGCAGCCTGTATACTACATGACGGTCAATACGGGGTTTGATTCTGGTAGAGGCAGCGGGTTTATTTTTCTCCTCCAAAATAGCTTTTATACCTTATCTCCAAACCACAAATTCTCCTTTTTAACCGCTGTTGGGGCTTCTTGCCCCTAGGATAAATTAGCCTGCGTCTGAAGGGAAACGCCCACTTCCATGTTGTGCAGAGGGTAATAAAGAGTGCAGTTAAATCTTTCCTGTGTCTACGTGCCTCACGGATTGGAGGAAGACAACTATTCATATTTGCACAAAAGATCGATTCCGCGCTCCTGTGAAATTGTCATAACTACTACATATTTTATTTTACTAATAAAACAAGAATTACTTTTACCAAGCCAATAGCCACAGTGAAGCGCATTTTGTGGACATGACATGTGTTATTTGTGCACAGTACGGAGTGAAATTTAGATAATATAATTTAGTCCTTACGTCTCCAAATGTTTGCTACAGGCAATTTTGCAGACCGTCTACATGGATGGATACTAACTGAGATATGTTTCATTTAGGAAGCCCCACAGCAAACATGCTGCATTATCAAGTGGGAGAGTTCTTATCTTTATTACATAATATTACTAAATTAAGGTTTGCTTACTCTGCAAAGATGCGCCTCTAAATGGATTTGTGTGCAGAAGGGGCTCGTGTCACAGATTACATTAAGTTATAAAACGCTGTTAGTTGGAAGGCAGTACAAACTTAACGAATATACTGTTATTTGTACGCTGCCTTGCAAATGAAAGAGGAAGTTTCTGTTTGCTCTAAGAATCTGTTCCTGAACCACGCGTTGCTCCTTAGTAAAATAAGATTTGTTTCTGTGTCTTCAGGTTTTTACGGTGTTGTGTTGAGAACTCCCGTTTTTTCAGAAATGGCGCCGAGTCACTACGTAATAATTTTCCTACGTTTCGAAAGAACAAATTCGTCTAAACGTCGGGAACTGACTATCCAGTGACGCGGCGTAATATCGCAGAAGAACAGAGTTGTCACATTACTGGTTTCTTCACACAGATATACAGGGTGATTCAGGAGCAAAAGTAAATATTTTGGGAAGTGATAATATGCGTCATCGTGAGAAATAAAGCTCCTATGAACTTAACGACTTACTCCATGGAGCAGAGTCCTTCTTAACAAGCTCATCCGTTCTCAGCTAGTCAAGAAATTTCCCTCATTTTATGGAGCCCGAATATTCATTACCGCATTCACAACAGTTCGCCACCTGTCCCTATCCTGAGCCAGATCGATCCAGTCCGTGCCCCAACATCCCACTTCCGGAAGATCCATCTTAATATTATCCTCCCATTTAAGCCTGAGTCTTCCAAGTGTTATCCTTCCCTCAGGAAATCCCACCAAAACCCTGTATACATCTCTACTCTCCGCTACACGTGCTACACACACCGCCCATCTCACCCTTCTCGATTTGGCCAGCTGAACAATGCTGGGTGAGGAGTACAGATCATTAAGTTCATCATTATGTACTTTTCTCCATTATCCCGTTACCTAGTCCTTCGTAGGACCAAAATATTCTCATCAGCACCCTATTCTCAGGCACCTTCATTCTACGTTCCTCCTTAAATGTAAGCGACCAAGTTTCACACCCATACAAAACAAGAGGCAAATTATAGTTCTGTATATCTTAATCTTTAAATTTTTGGATAGCAAACTGGAAGACAAAAGATTCTGCACCGAATGATAGCAAGCATTCCATGATTTCAATTTGCTCTTCATTTCTTTCTGAATAGAATTTTGATGTGTTCAGGTTGTTCCCAAATATTTGAACTCTTCCACTCTCTCAAAGGAGCTATTATAAATCTTTATATTGTGAATTCGTCTTACATTCTGATCTCGAGACATGAATATGTACTTCGTTTTATCAACTTTCACATCTAGACCAATCCCCTTACTACCGACGAAAAACGCTTTTGTGTATTTCTTTATAATGTGTAAGGTTCCAGAAAAAAAACCAAAAGCTGATGTGTACCATTTAATTTCAAGACATCCTGGTTTACCTGAACCCTCCTAATGACATAATCTACAGCAAAATTAAAAAGCAATGGCGATAAATCTTCTCCCTGTTTCAAACCATTCCTAATAGGAAACATGTTAAGACAGATGCTTGCCTACCCGGAATCTGCAATAGGTTTCATTCAGACACATTTTTATTAACCTTATCAGTTTGATTGTGATAATAAAATTCAATGGAAATATTATACAAGACCTCCCTCCTAACTGAATTATAAGCGTTCTTGAAGTCTATAAATAGCTGGTGGGCTGCGTCACTGTATTCCCATTTTCTCTCAAGTATTTGACGAATGCACAATATATGATCAGTAGTTGATATGTTGCTTCGAAATCCACATTGATTGTTCCTCTGCATATGGAGCTACCCTTGACAGCAGGATGTTGGATAAAATTTTGTACGTAGTTGACAAAATTGATATGCCCCTATAATTACTACAGTCTGTTTTATCGTCATTCATATAAATGGGTAAAATGATCGACTCCTTCAACTCCTCAGGAGATTCCTCCTTATTCCAAAGAAAAATAGATTTATGGATCTCACAGCGAATTGTTCTACCCCTGCTTTAATCAGTTCTGCTGGGATTTGATCAATACCTGGTAATTTGTGGCTTTTTAGCTTTTCAATAGCAATTTCAACCTCAAAGGCACTTGGCTCAGGCACTAGTGGTTCTGCTGTGTGTATTTCTGTCTGCGTAACACCACTAACCCCATTTACATTCCATAGCAGAGAGAAGTGGTTCCGTCACCTAACCAAAATACTGTGGAAGTCTGTAACCAAATCACCCTTCTCATCCAGTACTCTATTAGTTCTAGGCTGCTAACCCTTCTTAAAATCACTGATGCCCCTATACAATAGCTGATATTTTTTATCTTACTGTTAGTTTACAGTTCATCAATTTTAACTTTCAGACATTCCTTCTTTTTTTCCTGAAATGCCTGCTAGCATCACGTCTTAGATTGTTTTGATTATATGCATTGCTTTGTTTTGTATTCTGTAACAACTGCATTCTAACACGCTTCCTTGTTCTAAAGAAGGTAAGAATTCTCATCGAGCCATGGTTTATGATGCTTCAATTCGCACAGACCTACAGCGCTTTAGCTGAGATTTTTTATATTTTCTTTAATGTTATCCCAAGCCCTACTTATGTCTTCGCCGTCACTTAAGTTCTCCAAAGCTGCAAACCTGTTTAGTTTTCAATCTGATACTCTTTCTTAACCTCCAGCTCTTTTATCTTCCTGAGATTAAATCTTTCCCCATAAAACTTCAGTGCTGCTTGATTACTTACTGCCAAACTTTCCATAACTTTTGCAACCACCAGATAGTGATCGGTATCACAGTCAGCTCCTCTGAAAGATCATACATAGAGTACACACGAATGCCATCTCATGTCTATCAATATGTGATCAATGTGGTAGTTAGTCTTCCCATCAGGAGAGGTCCAGGTGTACTTATGAATGTTGCGGTGTGGGAACATCATACTCTTAACAATTAGAATTTTTGATGTGGCAAAGTTTACTATTCTTACAACATTATTATTACTATCTCGATGTAGACTACTTCCAGTTGTCGGTTTGAAAACATTCTCTTTCCCCACTTTTGCATTGAAATCTCCTAACGGAATTTTCATACGATACTTAGGAAAATTATAAAAAACCTGCTCTAATTTCTCATAAAATCTGTCTATTAAATCATTTCTTCTCTCTTCACTTGGTACATGCACATTACAAACAATGAAATTACACCAGCGAACTTTCAGAACTATATATGGCAACCTATCACTAACTAACTCTATTCTCTTAACTGCTGCTGACACTATTCTGTGGTGTACAAAAAAAAATCCTGTTCTCAGTTGAAGATTTTCGTTTCCTCTTCCACAGAAAAAAATTATAATCCCCTGTTCTTACTGTGCCCTATTTTCCCCCACTAAATCTAATTTACATCTTGCTAATTCCCTGGCTGCTACTGTAAGTGAACCTGCCCTATACGGGCTCCTAACATTCCAGTACCGAATTTCATATCCCTTTTCCACTGCTTATATCATACCGAAGTATCAGTACAGTTCCAAAGTTTTCTTTGTGAACGTTACCTGACGAGACACTTCTTCGATCACGAGTTGTTAGCACCTCGCCCAAGTACCAAGCTTGAGGATAACCCCTTGTCGGCTGTCCGCGAATGCTTATTCAATACATTCGCAACTACCCTCCATAGTGGAGGCCGTTCCTCCATCCGCAACGTGAGGACGGGCCATGCCGTCTTGACAGGGACCCACTTATCACGCAGTCCTTATTAACAAGTGTCTAGTTCTGACTGGATATCAAGATAGAGCTGTCTCAGTCTGGCGCGCACTGGTCGCCACCTCCGTTTCCTGATAAAAATATTTTTTCGTTTGGGAGTTGGAAGAAGAGCGAATTTTAAGAAGAAAGCTGGATACACGAGACGAATTGCGCTCTCTCTCTCTCTCTCTCTCTTTGGATGTTCGATAGCGGCATAAAGAAACGTGAAGAAGTCATTTGTGTATTATGGAATGTTCGTCAATGTTGTACACAGCTTGGCGATATACAAGACATCACTCAACAAGTTCAAAGTGAATTTTATCTGTTTCAGATATTTGGATGCTCTTGATTCTAATTTGGATCCTGTAAAATACTTGTATTAAATTGTTTCTATTCTCATTACCACATATGAATATTGTAATGATATATTTTCAACATGTTTTACCATTTATTGCTGAAGAAGTTAAAATTTAACTCCATATGTACCCTGTGCATGTAAGTGATCCCTGAAAAAATAGCCGAATCTTGTAGCAATACTCTTCTGTAAATGTGGATAAGCTAAATTTTATGGCAATTTGTTGATAATAAAACTTATAATTGTAAGTGTTTTAAGAATAGTCAACTTCTTGAATATATCAGTTTCGAATTGTGCCCCCCCCCCCCCTTTTTGCGTAACCTCTTTAATTCTCAACGTCTACAAACCCTAAAAAAATATCTCCTCAAAGTTT
>Ga0123352_10015614_pt1 | contig 12089 bp, 3 predicted proteins | sample TergutLab28metaG_FD_89700 | JGI IMG/M metagenome (GOLD analysis project Ga0123352, IMG submission 89700) | Labiotermes labralis P1 segment gut microbial communities from Petit-Saut dam, French Guiana - Lab288 P1 | ecosystem: Host-associated > Arthropoda: Insects > Digestive system > Gut ... | reverse complement strand
TTCTGTGCTTTGAGATGTGACAGTTCTGTACACTGGCAGCTAGCTATCAACATTTCTGTGCTCTTAGATGTGACAGTTCTGTGCACTGGCAGCTAGCTGTCAACATTTCTGTGCTGTGAGATATGACATTTCTGTACACTGGCAGCTAGCTGTCAACATTTCTGTGCTTTGAGATGTGACAGTTCTGTACACTGGCAGCTAGCTATCAACATTTCTGTGCTCTGAGATGTGACAGTTCTGTGCACTGGCAACTAGCTATCAACATTTCTGTGCTCTGGAAGGGGGCAGTTCTGTGCACTGGCAGCTAGCTATCAACATTTCGGAAGAACATTTTTTTCCATTCTCGGGACACTTGAAGGAAAAAATTCAAAATACAGGTAAAAGTTAAAGCAATCCCATTAGAGTCCTGGACAGGCCATGATGGTTCCAGGAAGTTGAGGCTCCCAGGTTTCAAGATAATCAGCACATGAAAGTGGTAACATTGTCAGCCCTACGCACCGGCAGCCTTTACGCACAGAAAATATTCCTGGTACTCATTTCTGTTAGAGGCTGAGTCAACCTCAGGGCCATAGTACGGCCAGAAGAATTATGTCAATGAAAAATTCCAATGACACCATTGGAAATCGTACCCAGGACCTTCCGGCTTGTAGCGTAGTGCCTCAACCATCTGCACCACTACGGTAAGAGCGGTAAGCTTTTAGAATATATAACAAAGCCGTAACTATCATTACGATATCATACCTACAGCAGCAGTTTCCAGTCCTGCTACATGTCACAGCTAACTTGTCCCTGAACTCAAATGCAACATCTTTCGCAATTTCTGACCGCTGAGGGTATCAGTTGGCGGACAGCAGCACTGCATTACAGTTGTACAAGATGGTACATTGTGTACCTGTCTTTCTGTGATCCTGCTTAATTACAGGAAATATGGAGACAACAGGGAAGCTAAGTCAAATCAAAGTTACAGAAAACAGCCTCTTCATTGTAGTTGAGTCACTTTGTGTTCCACTAGAGCACTCACATTTATATCCTACCCGCTGACATCACACTCCCTAAATATTCGCGTGGAAGACGTTTTCTCGTCTTCCTTTATTCACGCTTTGCCAAAATTCAAAGTCAGGCCGGTATCACCTGATTTCAAGTTGAAGTTAATCTGCTGAAACGTGCCGCGCCACAAGTGTAAGTTACTCTGTTGGTAGCCGATATCCATTCTGTCACACGATCTCCGCACCCCTCCAGCCGCAGCCACACACCAGCAACAAGAGTTGCTGAGCGAAGGGCCCAAAGGCAGGAATTTTGCAGAGTGAGCAGAACAGAGGTTGACTTGCTGATGTAAACCTTTATAAAAATGTTATATGCGTTTTTAAATAAGATCCTTACATCTCAGGGAAGCCTGTTCCCGGGTTCGAACCTGGAACGGCCAGCTTCAATTGCGTGGCAGCTGATCACAGTAGCTAACAACTAAACAATGTTTGTATCTGCAGCACTGAACTGACACTTTCAACAAACAGTGGCATAACGTAAAAATAAAGTAACAGTCGGAACAGGCTGATAAACTGTGGTTCACGATACTACTTCTAGTGACACTAGAGACACTCAGCTTCGAAAGGGCCTAAGGGCATCAGTCCCTTTCCTATTCTTCGCGATTTACTTCTCTGCCCTGCAGACGGAGACAGCAGGTGCCTTTGGAAAGTTGGTGACTAACTGCTGGACTGTGTGTTGCAACATGTAGAAATTTACCGATATTCATAACTCATGGAATTATACAAATTATTGTCAGATGCAGGTTAATTTGACAATAAGAAATAACACATTTAATCACTGCAACTTCATGTCTTTAATTGATGGTTACTGCAGCTGTACAATATGTTGGGAGACTGAAAATAACAGGTATAAAAATTAGATAAGTGCTGCTGAGTATTGTTAGTAATGACGGTACGTACTGCAGTGACACAAGATGGATGAATAATCGATCTACGCCTTAAAACCGTAGTGCAGCTGTATTAACCCTTTATAAATGACAGTAGCAGCTACTGTATAATTTGTGTGGCATGGCACCTGGTGTAACAAAAGCTACTCTCCATTTTATCCACAATGTCTGTTGCTGTATTCCGCATGTTTCTCACAACAAACACCGAGTGTTTCCATGAAGAACATTCACTTGTTGGTCTTTGTAATGGAGAAGCGGTGTGTCTTCTGTGATTTAGGAACTTAATTATAATGTACTCGTAATTTTAAACGGGTTTCTTAGCTTCACTTCCCAAAGTTGTACCTTGCCTTCTACCTAAATCTGTCAGAAGGACGAGAGGAGAGCATTCAGGATCCCATGACACCATGAAGTTTTATGCTGCTGTATAATATATGTGCATATTGACTGTCTTTCACTAACAAATTTATTTATCCAAACTCTCTCTCTTCCTCCTCCAAGTGTTTCGGAAACGATGTGGCTGTCATTAAACACAGAACTTTTCCATAAAAGAGGACAGTTATTGTGAAACTTTAAATATCATAGAACAGACCGGAATATGATGGAAAATATGTGTTAATATTTCTCTCTGCAATCCCATTGGTCTACAATTTCTCCACCAAGGCTCTGATATGAGACACTAAATTTCATATTGAAAGTAATTACTGAATTTTGCACTTTGCAGTCAGTATACACACAAACGACCCTATGTCAGTTGGTCCAATTTTGCACTTTGCAGTCAGTATACACACAAACGACCTTATGTCAATTGGTCCAATTTTGCACTTTGCAGTCAGTATACACACAAACGACCCTATGTCAGTTGGTCCAATTTTGGACTTCGCAGTCAGTATACACACAAACGACCCTATGTCAATTGGTCCAATTTTGGACTTTGCAGTCAGTATACACACAAACGACCCTATGTCAGTTGGTCCAATTTTGCACTTTGCAGTCAGTATACACACAAACAACCTTATGTCAATTGGTCCAATTTTGCACTTTGCAGTCAGTATACACACAAACAACCCTATGTCAATTGGTCCAATTTTGGACTTTGCAGTCAGTATACACACAAACGACCCTATGTCAGTTGGTCCAATTTTGGACTTCGCAGTCAGTATACACACAAATGACCCTATGTCAATCGGTCCAATTACCAAAGAACTAATTTCATTTTTTTGCAAGAGAGAAATAATTTTACAAAAGATTGTCTCTACATCGGTATATACATTTAATGTCCGTGTCTACTGTTTTGAAAGATAAATGTAAATTTCACCCTAGAACATGCCATGAAGGCCTAGAGAGGTACAGCTGTATCATTTCTTTAACCTTGGTGCTCTATGTGGGTGGCTGGTGATATCCACACTGTAACTGGTCTAGTTTCACCTGAAATGGTTATTTCTTTTACAGTCTGTCATTCTGTCTTAGAACAATTCAGGGATTTGATCAGTCAAATTAAGTTTTCCTGATTAGAAGCACTGGAACTGCAGTGACTTTAAATGGCAAGACAAGATAAAATTGTTGTCTGGGCTTTAAATACAGCCATGTACTTGAACAGAAATTATACACAGCAATCTGGGCTTGCATTTGAACATTTATGGTATAGTTTGCTAAATAATTAACATTACAGTGACAGTGGTGATCATAAAAGAATCTGATAAAAGTATAAGCAAAGAGTACCAAAGAATATTCCTTCCCAACGGAACACATACCATATGTACTGTATGACAGTGTACAGTTTGATGTTTGTGTGACTGTGCATCTCTCATACAGTAGTATAAACAACCAACTAGATTCAACAATAACAATTTATTAGTAATTTCAATGAGCTCAGCATGTTTCAGGTGATAATTTCGCCCATCCTCAGGAGCCCTAAACTATGTTTATATCTTGTGGTATAATGCACTGAAGAAGTTGCCTGCTGGTGACAAGGTTCCACCTCAACCTTGTCACCAGCAGGCAACTTCTTTGGTATATTATACCACAAGCTGTAAACACAACCTAGTGCTCCTGAGGATGGGCAAAATTATCTCCTGAAACATTTTGAGCTGATTGAAATTACTAATGAATTGTTATTGTTGCATCTAGTTGGTTGTTTATACTATTGTGACAGTGTACAGATACACAAGTGTACAGTTATATGGTAAACTATAAAAGCTTGCAATAATCATAACATGCAGGTTAGTCCAAGCTGTTATTTGTGACTTAGCTAATGACAATATCAGTAATTCAGATTACAGTGTCACATGTTACAGTAACTGATAAACAATATAATTATAACATCAGCTGTAGACTGATACCAGTTTGTTTTGGGCTCAGAAAACTCTCAGTGCTTGATATTCTGCTGCACAAAATGTACAGCAAGGTTAGACACTCTACACTATAAAAGTTTTAGTTCTCGAAGCAGTGCTGTTGCGGTCTTGTGCCCTAAAGAACATGATGCTGTGCCACTGGGCAAGTAATTCTAGCATTTTGAACAATTGCAGTGCTTTCCAAAGAGCGGGGACTGCTTGCACAACAACACATCAGCCAGAAGCCTTGAATCTTCTAACTTCCAGTATGCAAGGAAAAGGCTGTCTTGTGTCAAACTGTTTACTGCTGCTATTTCCAAAAAACTGTACACATTTCAGTATACTGGTGTTAACAAACAAACCAGTATAAAATTCAAACTATGGTTGAGTACTGAGGAAGAAGTATGCACAACAATGCACTTTAGGACATGTTATGCTACTTCAGAATCCTGCCACTTTGATCAATATGTCTGTAGCACATAAAACCAAATGTTTTATTTCCTGCTGTACATAGCTACATATGTACAAACAAAATTAAATTAATGTGAAACTTGTACACTTTCAGATGATACAAACTAAAAGAAAATTAAATGTGTGATTTTATATAAGCTACAAAGACATAGTCTAATACAACACTACATTATAAGGCAACATTGTCTACCTTAAACTCAGTCCAGACTTCCTGTGGCATGTTGTGTATCTTTGGTTATGACCACTGCTGATCGTTTAGTGTCCAACAGCTCATTGTCACAGCGTTCAGTAGGCAGGAACAGTTTTGTGATTGTGATAGCATCATTTTGTTGCCACTGGGGACCGACTTTCTGTACTCTGCATGAACTGTCATTCTGCTTCAGGCTATAACAACTTACACGTGTTTCCTGTGAGATGTTGTCAGTCTTCTTGGTGCTACCGGTACAGCTGCAGACTGCATCAGTGATGAAACCTTCCATTTTGACAAGCATATTGCATAGATAATTCCTTCACTGGTGGATTTTCTACAGGTGGCCTGATAACTTGATCCTGGATAGATATTTAATTTATTTTTAGGTGCATTGGTATCCCTGTGAAAGGCCAGGTAGAATTGCTTCATCTGTCCAAGTGTACATACGAAACAACTTGAGAACTGCTGTACAGATTTTCATGAAGTTTGGTACTGGATAATTTATAAAAATTATTGAACTATTAGTGTTTTCTGTTGGGTAGGCTGGCTGGTTTAGCAATTTTGGTGAAGACCTGCCTTTGTTCCTGCTTATATCCCAACTATAACTTGCTGGGTATTTGTGGGAACACAGTATGTTTTAGATGAAATTTGCGGAGTGAAATGAAATCTGCATTTTATGAGTGTTTAATTTCTTGTGTGTTTTACATTATTCAAGGTAAAGAAAAGCAGTGTAATTGATACACAACTGCTGTGATTATTAGTTTATGTAACTTAGTTAGAGGTAACCAAAATCTGTGAGATTTTGTATCCTTACGGTGGATATGATAAAAATTCAAGTCTTATGAGTTGTTGTATCATGTTGAATGGTAAAGAGTTTCTGATGTATCAGAGGAGCATAGCATCACAGAAGACATGAACCACAACAGTAAGTTGCTATCACACAATGATACAAACCTCTTGCCACCAATGTTTGAACCAACACACGGATTTCCTTAAATCATTTCACCTGCTATTTACCATTAAATGCATCCAACTTTGAAGCCTTCCAGTTCCCTGCCATACATACATACATAATGCAGTAATGGACACTGTGTAAACTTATGAGGTAGAGGTGATACAACACTGCAGCCATACTGAATTACTGGTGCTACTTCCTTCAACTATGTATGATGTGTTCATACCAATCATTAATAGCTGCTTACTAATGCATAAATTTCAAAACCATATTCCAAGAGTGTAAGTCTAGAAGCATTTCCCATCTACAGTCAAGATCACTCTTTATATTAAATATCTCATGGGAAGATTCTTCAGTGTTTATGAAAAGCATTTAAAAAAAGGTAAATTTTTGTGACATCAATTTATAAATTTCAATACAGCAATTACTGTCACAATTATGTAGCAGCACTGCATTTTATTGAAACAGTTGCACTGCAGCTACTGCATGCAACATTTTATGTTATGTCTGAAGGTCTGTAATAAAAGGGTGTTGGTTGTTAGAGAGAAATAAATACTGAATTTTTTCCAACTTACAAGCTTTTGATAGAAGTCAGCATTTTGTATCATATGAAGGTCATCCACAGTGTACTGTAAGTAATTTGTCCAATGTTGTTATTTATTTATTTATTTATTTTAGTTTCTCTGCCTGTCCCTTATACACTCTCACAACCATATGTGCTCCCACAAACAAATGTGTTCCAGTCTTTGTGTTGCACCTTTCATTCAATTCTGTAAGTGTACTTAGGCTTTCACTGTTGTGTTGAATGTAGCAGTAATATGAAGCAACTGTCCTGCTTGATTCATGGTTAACAAAAGGAAGCTTTGCAGTACTGAAATTGTAAGGAGAGTTGGCCCTAGACAGTGGTTGTGATGGATGCAGCAGCAACTTGTGTGACATATAAAACAGGGTGAAGGAGAATAAAATAATGTAGAAGAAGATCCACAGCCTGGTACCCATGCTGGTGGAGTCTGCAACTGGATATGTCAACTTGGAAGGCGCATTGTTTTCCATCCATTGACTGGAGCCCCCATCAACAAAGCCAGCACTCTATTTTATATTACTCAGGCATTACCTCCATCTAGTGGTGGAACAAACAAACCTACATTACTGACAATGCTTGGACTTGAGCAAGACAGGACAATCCTCATCTTTCCCCTTCCTGAAATGACAATATGTGACATGCTGCTATTCTTGGCTGTAACTGTACAAATGGGACATGAAATAAGAAACAGTCTGAAGGGGTAATGGACTACACTGGAACAATTCCACACAGAGTTTTGCAGTAACACATTGAAATATGGTTGATGCATTCACAGGACTTGCTTCTCAGGTTTCTCTGACAATACTAGCACAACTGATGTGATTGATAAAAACTGACAGACTGTGGTAGCTCAGAAAACTGTTTTGACATGTTGATTTGTGTGTTTGGTAAATGTTTTTGGTGAAGGTATTGTGAAATTCAAAAGTCTGGTAATTTTCAGACACTATATACACTACCTACAAAGCATAAGCAATTTGGTATCAAAATTTACAAGCATAGTGATATGACAGGCTACACATGCAGCACAGTCAGCTACAGTACCCAGACTGCAACTGATGAACTGATGATGCACACAGTTAACTGTTCAAACAGGATTTAAATCCATTGTGAAAGTGTTAATGTGTGTACTGTTTATGGCAGTATGTGCGAATTTGAGCTTTTTGGTACTTCACCACTTACAGCCACTACAGTTTCCACGTCTCATTACACATACTCTACACATGACTGTCCATATGTGCACCCAGAAATTTTCATTGCAGGGGTCGGGGCTGAATCTGAGGCCATATATAAATTATGTTTCATTTAAAAAATTACTCAGTTAATTACTTACTTACTCACTCACTCCATGCAACACGTTCCTTCTTGAGAAGCTAACCAGTTTGCAGCTAGTCAAGAAATTCCTCATATTTTATGGAACCTGATGATTCATTACTGCATTCACAAGTGCATGCTACCTATCCCTATCCTGAGCCAGCTCAATCCAGTCCATACACCCACAACCCACTTCCTGAAGATCCATTTGATTTTAAAAATTGTTATAAAATTTATGCCAGAAGTGTAAACTGTAAGTTAACAATTTTTGCATCTGCACATATATATGTGTGTGTGTGTGTATATATATATATATAAAACTACATGATCCAAGACTCAGTCACCTAATTTAAATCACAGACTAATCTTGGAATTTTGAAATTTCATATAGGATATTGTAAGTTTCTTGTTTTATTTTTCAAATTTCTAATGTGTTGGTCATTCAGTAATTGATTTCAGCTGAAGGGTAAATCATGTAAAATGTTGTTATTATGTCTAAGATATCCAGGTCTTTTAAATTAAATTTTGCCTTGGGGGGGGGGGGGCTGCAGCCTGGCAGCCCTCCCCTTGGGTGCACCCCTGTGACTGTCTCCTGTTATCACCCTGTCTCATATGCACATACAGTATGACCAACTTACAACAGAACCTGCTCTTGGAATCCACATGAAGAACCTGTACTGTACAATAAACTGTCATGTTAAAGTGTGTAATGGAAATTTCCTCCAACTTAGAGCCATGATTGACACCTGCTAAAAAAAACTATTAAAAACTGAATTTCTTGTTCAGAAACTGCCAAGACTGCAGGCTGGATGGTGTCTTCAAGTTCATCCTCTGTGCATTGACTGCTTGTACTGGCCATGTCTTGTCTTTCATACTTCCATGCAAATACTGGCCACATGCACAAGATCAGCTGAACGAGCAGGCCACAATGGTAACTTCATATTTTGACAACACACATGACATATAGTTTACATTATACAGAATAAATATTAATTCATGAGATCCAAGTTTTCCACGACAGTAACTGTCAGAATTACCATCTTTGAGCACATGACATCATGTCATCTACTGGAGACTGACAAGCATTTTGAGGGAACTAGCTGTCTGCAGTTGTAGAGTAGAATATGCAGGCAGCAGTTTTCTCCAGAATGTTGGTAAATCTGTAACACAGCACATCACAGAAGAATGTACTTTTCAAAAATAAATTCCCTTAGAAAACCCCTACATTTTCACTAGTTGTAGTAGATAATTGTTAGTTCCTAGGCTCTGAACAGCCTATAACAAGTGAGTTAAAAATGTCTGTTTTTCATACTGTTGTGAAGTGTCATAAGACCACTGACTTGTCAGAAACATTAGTAACAGACTGCTGAGTGATGTGATGTGACGTGATAGCACACAGGAAAGGAGGCTTCGCATAAATGACTGCAAAAACCTAAAATTCTCATAATTCACGTCATCTTAAAATGTGTAACTGCCCATTCCAGTTCATACTCTAACGAGTCTCACCTTCACTAGGGTGGGTGCCGGCCTGCCGTGACTGAGGTAGGCCTACTCGTGATTTTCCTCAGGTCGTTGTGGAAAATATTACAGTATGCTTCCAAATAGGCCATGACAGCCATTACAGTTTTTTTCCACATTTAATTCGCCACTCATCTACCAACCATGCCACATTAAACTATCTGAACTATTGGCCGTATCGTTATATAAATAACAAATTCATGTGTACACTTACCGTCACCCAAAATACTGACTCAATATAAGTAACTCTTTTAAGTTAATACCTAGAGCCCACCATGGCAAATAAATTCCAAATTCGTAGTGGTACTGATTTTTTTTTGCTTATGTTATTATAATTCAAAGTAAGAATTGGCGGCATGTAATTAGCGAATTTAATGTAACAAATTGTTGGTTCAAAGCTAACCACTAGCAAAAACCAGTCGCTAAACAGTCGACATTCAGCAGCAGTTGACAGGCAGCAGTCGGTTGGCTACGAACTGTATGCTGATGTTGTCAGTAAGACAGACCCACTGGATACGTGTGCACCAGACAGTACGTCAAAGAGTAACAAGATTGAAACAACTACTGCTAGTACACACTAAGTGAGTGTTGCGGTAATGTGTTGCTAAAGTACAGTCTGAGAAAGTAACTCCTATTTGCCGGTGGGAAGTGCGATTTAACGTTATAGTAGAAGTGCCAGTGAATGAATGAACGGCATAAAAGGTCTAGAGTGCGCGGTTTGCAGAGGTTGGGCCTGCGTGATTGATGTCACGTATGCTACATGAAGAATTTGGTTTGTGGGACTTGCCCAGTTTCAGCAAAGTGCCTGCATTCTTCTTGCTAAGCTGCACAGTGGTTTTTGGTTCGTCCTGTATACAAAACCTGGCTACAATAACAATTCCCACTTATGGTGTCAAAGACCAGGGAACAGCCATACGAAAGCTGAAGAGAACTGAGATATAAACAATTGCAATGGGGCATAAAACATTTATCTTAGAAAGCGTGAAAGGAAATAAGATGTAGACGTGCTTTTGAAGATAATATTAAAGTCGAAATATGAGAATCGTGGTGTTTGTATCGGATTCACGTGGCTTAGAATGAACTTAAATATTTGGCTTTGGAAAGAGTATAAACTTTTCAGTTCCGTAAGGGCATGGAATGTCATGAATTGCGTGTCTAAGAAAGACCGCGGAGTGAAAGTATTTAGTGAGATCAGTAGCACATTGCTGTGTTTCTTAACGTGTTCTTAGAGTTAATGGTTTTAAAGCAGACTAAAAATATTATGGACTTTAATTCTCTGTAGTAACGGTAAAGTGATCCCGTTACAGGTCTGGTGTGGCCCAGAGGGTGGGTAAAGGTGTAGCTCTACTCTTCCACGACCGCGGCACTAGAAGGGGGTGAGTGTTCAGCAGCACGCCCCGGCCGCACTTTACCCCCGGGAAAGACGCGGTACCCATTTTACAGGAGGCTGGGTGGGCCCAGGGCCGGTCTGGACGGGCGGAAAATCTCGTCCCCACCGGGATTCGATCCTGGACCGTCCAGCCCGTAGTCAGTCGCTATACCGACTGAGCTACCGGGCCCACTTAATTCTCTGTAGTATAACAGCTAAATTACAAGTTACTTTTAAGCTGACCGCTGCGTACATTTTTGCTAAATATTGCAATATTCATTGAATTAATTGAGAGTCTGCAAACGTTAGAGAAGCCTTGAGTCTGCTATATATTTTATAATAATTTTGTATATAAGAACTATACACTGCACTTGAACTGTTTACCTGTACTATGTACTGCTTATCAATCTGATAAGTCGGACAGGCACTTGACAAATCCGTGATGTTGCACAATTCAGTGTCTCCTGTAGATCAAAAATAACATAACAAAGTGGCTGACTGTCTTTAATGTGTTGCCACATCTGACATTCTCTATTAGCAGCGTGTGAAAATGCATCTGTCTCTGTACACAACTTGAAGATGCACACGGTGTAGGGTTATATGCCGTTCGTCCTTTTATTGCTGGTAGGTCGTTCTTGGTTTTCAGTTTTAAGCCCCGTTTCCCTTTGAACAGCACCTTGTTTGTGTTCAGTATCTTATTGGCATGATTTGATTGTGCTGGTTAGGAATCGAACCAAAGCTGATTGGATGTATTGCTTTTCTGCGTCAACAATTGTCACGCGAACGCGCCTCATTGGTACCTTAACAAGTGCATTGCCTTTACTTTTCAGCAATAAGCTAACTCAGCAGCTGACACACGATCTAAACATCCCACATACCCATCAGCAACAAGCAGCAGTAAAGTATTCCATTGGCTGGATAACGTGGGTGTTAGAAAAGTTACTGTGGTGTTGGTACTACAGACACTCACACAACACTTCAAATGCTTTCAAATTTAAATGTCAAAATGACAATTGCACGTACACAAAAGTTCATGTAATGTTATCACTCAACAGTGGGGTTTGCAATTTTATAGTGTGGTGTGTATTTAAAGAGTGTAAAACTTCATATAATAAGTTACTATTTTAAAAATGTCAGACAAAAATATAATTACATTTTTATGTCCTGTTAACTTTGGCCCTTAAGAAAGCCTCATCACTCGTGCACAGCTGTGCATGAGCGATAATGTTTATACATATTAAAGAGATGTAGAATTGCGGGTGATAAAATCGAGAAGAATGAAATGGGCAGGGCATGTGGCGCGTATGGTTGAGGAGAGGGGGGGTGTATAGGGTCTTGGTGGGGAAACCGGAGGGAAGGAGACCACTGGGGAGACCTAGGCGTAGATGGGTGGATAATATTAGGATGGATCTCCAGGAGGTGGGATGTGGGA
>Ga0123352_10015613_pt1 | contig 12089 bp, 10 predicted proteins | sample TergutLab28metaG_FD_89700 | JGI IMG/M metagenome (GOLD analysis project Ga0123352, IMG submission 89700) | Labiotermes labralis P1 segment gut microbial communities from Petit-Saut dam, French Guiana - Lab288 P1 | ecosystem: Host-associated > Arthropoda: Insects > Digestive system > Gut ... | reverse complement strand
TGTGTAGTTCATTGGTTAATTGTGTTGTTCTATGTTGTTCTTGTGTGTAAGTGTGTACTGCCACCGGGTGACCACCCAATTGCAGTTAATAAATATTATTATTATTATTATTATTATTATTATCATTTATAGGGTCTTCAAAAGTACAAAGATGGTACAGCACCGTCATGGCACAATGGTTATTTTGAGTTACACAAAATGCTATCAGTTAATATTCAATTAATATACACAATACTGATAGCCATAGGGAGAGAGAGAGAGACAAGCAGCTCACTAACAGTGTTCCTGAAGAAAGACTTCTACTCTTTCAGAGCCTTTACAATCATCATCACATTATTTTGAATCATTTACTTTTGGACTTCATCCAACTTCTTGTGTTACAAATAATAATAAACAATAAAACACTAAGTTTTGGACACATGATCAGTCCCTGTCATCAGGCCAAAACTATAGGCAAATCCTACTCAGTCAGGACTAACATGTAATGCTTTGTATCATCACGTTACAATTTAATAGTTACCTTGATTGAGAGCAACTTGGCAGTCAAGAGGTCATCTCTGTTGCGGGTAGCAACACGAAGAGCTTTGCAGTCATCATCACGAGCAGAGTGGCGTAGCAGTAAGTCAGCCATACCAATGTCTCTGTTCTTGCAGGCTTCCACCAATGCTGTTGAGACTGCTGACAACCCAGGATCTTCTGAACCTGCTACTACCTACAGCAATGAGCAGTATCTGTTTTCTCTGCTGATGGTCTTATCATCACCTATGCTCTGCTAACATACACACTTAAAATGGAGTTTCTGGTAGAAAGAAGAATACAGATTTGCGGACGTATAAATGTGATCAACACAGATGAGGGAGCAGCTGAGCAGGTCTCTTGGAAAATATTAAAAACAATAAAACATAAAAATAATAAATAAATAAATAAATAAGAAACTGGAAAAACTTTTGTTCTTTGTTGAATGCCTCATGTCCTTATCACACTGACAGATTTTCCTTTTTTACTTTTTTCAATTTATGGAAGTGGTGTCAATATGTTAATTCACTGCACATCGTTAAAGAAACAACCTTATATTTAACTTTTATTAACCCAAAGTACAGTCAAAATCGTTATAATGAAATGAAAGGGACCGAATAATTGTCTTGTTATTAACGAGTCTCGCTCTAAGCGAGGCACATGGTAAAAATAAAGGAAAAATATTTTTAAGACAAAATACAAGCACGTAGGCACATTCGTTAAATGTTTACACTATGATCTATATTAATATTAAATTACAATTAACATTCACAGAGAATAAAAATTACTTTTATATAATTGTAAATTTCCATATAAGTTTAAGCTAAAAAATACACTCACTTACATTTAAAATTTAGGAAGAACAAAAATAATCATAAGAAGGTGATCACTCACTGGTACATTGTCACATCTCTGTTGCTAAAACCACTTTAGCGGTGTCTCATCGACAATACTTCATTCAGACATTCAAAATCGCTACATTCTGAATCTTTTCCATTCAATCGCACTAATAAATTTTACAAATCACAGAATTTACAACAGCAAGTTCCCAACACACGTCGGCTTCCCCACCCCTTTCCCCATCTTCTATTTCTTGTACCACTTTAAATTTTCATTTGATGCTCCAAACCTTCCTTTGTTTGGCATTGTAGCCATATTATTATTGTACCAGTCTCCTGTTAACAGCAGGGGTAGTAAAGTAGGGGACAAATTTTTGCACAAGGTGAGTCACCAATGAAATCTTTGCTCTTCTGTGATGTTAATGAGTGCTGATTGGTAGTTAGTTACCAATAACCAATCTATGCTGTGTACCATGACAGACAAGCAACAATCTCATTTACAATGTGGTGGAGCCTGAAATCATGAATTACCGTTACTATCGTCATTTTCCAGGCCTGGAACTTATATAGCTACCTGAGAGAGAACAGGGCTTGCCCTCTCAAGGACAAGGAGAAGCTTAATTCTAAAAACAGCTCACTTCTTGGAAAATTATATTTGGAACAGATGATTGGCAATGTTGTTACATCCAAGGTACATGCTCTTGTGTAAGTCGTACTAAGCAAGGCAGAAAAACATGTGACTTATGGGGAATTAGTTGGTACCAGAGAATATACAACACTATTGCCAAGGTGCTGCATAAACCGAAGACATTATAGCCAAGTTCAACTGTACGTGTGTATCCCGTGAGATACTGTTCCTCAGTATCAGAATGGGACCTATCTTTCCCTTTAGGCCATGACATTATTAATATTTTTTTGCATTTACAGAACAAACTATTATTCATCACATTTATCCAAAATGTTTTTATAGATTTACAAGACTGTTTAAGCTTCACTTCTAAGATGTCTACTTCTGAGGGGTAATTTCACTCACAAACACTCTCACAATTTTTGCAAAAGTCTTGAAATATTAACAGAGCTCTCCACACAATCTGTTTTACTTTTTTTTTTCACAGAGCATCAAAATGAAAAATTTGAAACTATAAAAAAGAATGGCTTGTAGGTGCTCTATCTAGAGGTCTTGCACTGAACTGGCTAATAAACTAATTATAACACTACTTACAGGGTCTGGCTGCCGACATAAGACATTAGGGTCTGCGCCACATTGGAGGAGAATTCTTGTTACATCAGCATGCTTGCCTCTCACTGCAGAATGCAGTGCCGTTTCACTGTTGTTGTTGCAGTACACATTTAACTGCAATGGGCTCAGGTGACACTCATTCTTCCCCACTGTTCCCACTCCTCCTGGTCCCTGTGATTCAATACCTGCTCGACTCAAGTTTAAACGAGCCATGATGGAGATAATTCCATCAGAGATGCGCCGTCGCGTTGGACTTAACATTTCACCCGCACTCTTTTCTTGCTCCTCTTCACCCTGTTCATGTTCTTTAACAGTCTGAAAATGAGAGTGGTACAAACACATGTTATCAACACTGTAATATGTTATAAGTCACATCAGGGAAAATAAAGGAGTTATGTTAGATACGTAATTCTGACAGCATGTAAATGCAAACAAATCATTTCACATGATCAGCTGCATCACAACTGACCTAATAATCAACGTTGCACAGATAGGGAAGTCCTGGGTTTTCAGTACAAAGTACTTAAAATATTAAACACACAAGAAATGATACATCAGAAAAAATAAGATCTTGGACAACTTGACCCTGATGACCAAGGCACTACAATCATTTGAAATATTAGGAAATAATAAACCAACAACAAAGCATAACAACCCAGAAGACTTCAGCATTCAAGTAAGATATTTTGTCCACTAAATCTCCCAACAAGCTGATGACCACACTACACAACCACAGCTATAGCTGTCAACTTGGTACATCTCCTAGCAGTGTAACTTAGGGCACTGTATATAATGATCATTAATTAAACTTGCCTTGATTCTAGAAGCTTTCACTCTAAATTTGAGCAGCAACTCCACCATTTTGTAATTTCCAAGGAAACTTGCAACATACAACACATTCTGTCCAGTCACATCTTTCATATTTAGGTCAAACGGCATTTCATATTCCCATTCTCCTGTTGGATCTCTGTTTAAACACAGAAGAATAATAAAGATAGACAGTAAGGTATGGCAGTGTTTAAAAGAGCACCACACCTTCCAGACATATGGCAGAGTGAAAGTTCCAGGCATTCTTAATCTCAGGTTTAAACAGAGATGAAAAATCATTTTCACGCTGTGGCCACTTCAGCATGTAAATAACCACCAGCATGTATTAGGAGAGGATGCTCGGCAGGTACCAGAGCATGTCTGGATATGGCGGAAAAGAGAAAAGATCTCTCTAGGTCTGCCAGAAATCAAACCTCAATTATCTATAAGCTAATGATTGAGCAACTTCATTTCTGGAAAAATAGCGGTAACGTGGATACAACAATCACAGAAAACATTAAAACAGCATATTTTGAAATAGGTACAAAGTAACTCAAGTTAAATTTAACATAAGAATCACTGGTATAAACACAGATAATACTACATGTAGTTCATTATGGTGTATATCACCAAAGAACACCAGATCATATACCAGAAGACTGTAATCTTCATCAAGCAGATACTGTATTTCCATTCTCCACTCGTCTACAAACTCGGCACAAAGAACACACAAAAACTGCACCAAGTTTCTTATGTCTGGAGAGTATCCAGACTCACCTGAACTTCTGCATTAAGTGAGGTGGATAAGGGTACTTCAGGAGCAGCTCCATCACATGCACATGACCATTGATACAGCAAGCATGTATTGGTAACCAGCGTTCCACTGTGTGCTGCTGCACCAGTTCAGGAAACCTCTGAAAATAAAAAAAAAATTGTATCAAATATGGCTACCAACCCACTTTGCTCTGACAGATAAAGTACAGACACCAAACATTCTCTTTACCATCAATTAATTTTCTTCAGCGATTTCGTCCTCGACAGATAAGGGACACAAAATTCTACACCATTTATATAGGGCTTGAAGGTTCATCATCATGTTCACAGTAGCATGCTAGTATACCCAATCCTGAGCGAGACAAACCAGTCTATGTCCTGACATCATACCTGTTTAAGAATCGTTTAACATTAATGTAAAATAATCCAGAATCAAATCTATATAAATAGCTTCATTTGTATATAAACTGTTGTGATACAGGCCTTTGCTCTTCTGTGATGTTGTGTTGCATTGGTTGGTAGCTGGCTACTAACATTTCAGGACAACCTATCAGTTCTGTCTTTTAAGTGGTTCAAGAAGACATCAGTAACCAAATACCAACTTAAGCCATGTAACATCCCAGAAGCGCAAAAGCTTGAAATCTGGCAAGTTGTGATACAATTTAATGCTGTGGCATTTGAAGTTCTAACGATTTTATTCTTGTGGCGCACATTCATTAACCACTAAAGCACAAATGAGACAGGAGTCTTACCACAGCGAAATTTTTGAAGCGAAGTACTTTACTTAGCAATGCTGCCAATTACAAGTCTACATAGCATCAATGATAAGGGATGAATATGAGTTTGAAGCACTGGTGAAATGACAGTAACGGGGGAAAACCATGTACTTATGGAAAAACTTATCCCAGTGTCACTTCATCCACCACGAACCCCACATGGAAATCTCTAGGATGAAACCCAGGCCTCCATAGTGAGAAGCTGGAAACTTATGGAGAAGTAACAAGTGACAAATACGTTACATGGTATAAGCCTATATTACGTTTACAAGACACACCAGGATGACACAGTCAGTAAAGTGAATACAATGAGATCACAAAAGAAGCCTCATGGATTTACCCACTACACGCCTTCCTCAAGTTATTATGTTTTGTCCTTCAGTATACTATTTATGCTCTCCTCCACATGTCAAGTCACTCTGTTCATATAAATGTTGGCAGCAATAAACTTCACTAGTTACACGTCGTTTTAGATTGTTAAAGGGCAACTACAGCGGGATACGGCAAGCACAGAGGCGGGATGCTTCAATCACTATCATCAGAGCTACCCAGTGCTACTTCACAGCTACTGGCTCAACAGTCAGGGAAAAATCGGTCTTTGTCAGTATGTCCATACTGGCTCAGGGCAACAGTAATGTTCCATACAGCTGATCGCATGCAGCCTCAAATTAACGGAATACATAAAGCCTGATCTGCAAGTCGGTATGGTGCTACAGCAAAGGGATAACTTTCTCTTGTCAGGGATTTTAAACAATCTGCTACTATGCACAGCATGACCATTTATATTTGCAATATGGCTATTTCAAAACACCATTTTTTCGGAACAAATTATATACTGACAGTAAACAGCTGTCACAAGCGATTTTAAATGAAACAGAAATTCCAGCCATTAAAAAAAACCATACAAATTAGACATGGTACTACCAGCAGTACTGCACGTTTCACATCACAGACCTCCTTGCATAACATTCCCACATGTGGCAGGATAAGATAAACAACATAACTGAACTAGAAATGACAAGCACATAAGTCTGACAGTGAACACCTCACCTTGAGAAGCAGCTCAACAATATCCTTCCTGCCATTGTAGCAAGCAATATAGAGTGGAGAATACTTGGTAACTGGGTGTATCCTGCCATCTGCATTATGTTCTAGCAGTGTTTTCACCATTTCCTTGCGACCCATTTCACATGTCCTAAAAACAACATAATAATCTGTCAGTTGCATAATTTTAATAGAAGGCAGCAGTTTTCTGTAGACTCTGTTATTATTAATAAAATTAAAGGCAAAAGGAGCACAAAATATCTCCTGTTAATCAACAATTCAGACCTTTGAACGACTCTTTATTAACAGACTCCAAAGGATCAACAATGCTAATACTATACCTCAAAACTGAAGAACTCAATCTAATAGTACGGTTTGGTGTTTATCGTATTCAGCCTTCAGTTCACCCCATAGATTTAAAAGTTGCCAAATACAACTTTTGTCCTATACAGAATTCTGCTGGGATATAACCTCCCAACCAAATTCAGGGTACAAGGAATTTCTTTACAAGCAGATAGTTGATCAGATGGGCAAGAAATTTTCTGCATTTATGACACCTGCAACTTCCATTAGTGGCCAGTTTAATTTAACGCTCACCACCATTATGTTCCCACTTTAATATTATCCTCCCATTTAGGCCTGTGTGTGTGTATATCACTTCCCTTGAAGTATTCCACGTTAATTTCCCACCTTCACCACACGTAATGCATGACCCATCAATGACACCATCTTAATTATGTGGCCCAGATGACATTATGTGAATAGTAAAAATTATAAAGCTTCTCAGTAGATCTTTTTCTATATGCCCCAGTTACCTATCTTTTTTTTAATGTAAAAGTGAGAGTCTGAGGTTCACATTATCTTCACACTCAGAAATGATTAACTGTGTAACAAAGATGGATCCAAAAAAAACTAAAATTATGCCAACACATTATTGGATAATGTACAAAGTACATGAGGACACATTCTCTACAAGCCATCCAGGATTCTTAATAAAGTGGACAAAAAAAAAAGGAAGGTTCATTTATTTCTGTATTCTTTCCCATGCACAGAGTAAAATACCCACATAAATAATAGGGTGTTGGAGCCACTAGGAGCCATGTTGACAACCAGTTCTGCCTCTGAACCCAACTGCTGCAATAAACTCTTGAGAAGAGATACATCCCCTGCAGCACATGTACCCCGAAGTGATGCATGGCATCTTTGTCTAGCTGTCTCTTTCGCATCTGTAAACATAAGTTAAAATACCTTATGACATGTCACAAAGAATGGATGTTGCATTCTATTGCCTGAATCTCAGTCACATTACCAGCTACCCTAAATGATTGATGCTTCCAAGGTTTTCCTCAGTCGAACAGGAGAGTACGTCAAAATACACCATGCCTGCCTTATTCCAAACTTTTACCTACTCACCACTGCATGATCATCACACTTGGTGCCATATAAACACATACTTTCTTCAGGTAAAAGAAGTCAGGGCAGTGTAGTTGGTATAGTGATTTGGCTACTGGCTATATGGTCTGGGGTTCGAATCCCGGTATAGGCAAGAAATTTTTCTCTTCTCCACAACATCTAGACCAGCCTGTGGACCACCCACCACCCACCCTCACACTCAATGGGTACCGGGGTTCTTTCCCAGGGACAGAGGCCACAGCATGAAGTTAACCACTCATCTTCTTCTAGTGAACAGGTTAAAAATGAATGGAGCTAATCCTCTATTCCCCCTTTATGCCTTCATGGTGTAGACAGAGATAACTTTGCCTTTACTTTCTGGAGGTATCAGTTCTTCTGGATGTGATGCTGCATCATTGGGTATTTGGTTCCCAACATTTCAAGACACCTTAGTGCTCTCATCTTCAAGGGTTATGATGTGTCTTGCTTAGAGGCTAACAGCAATTAAAACATGTGTCATATACTAGCAAACTAGCCTTCAAACTTATTTTGAAGTACTTTTCTGGACAGAAAACACACTAAGATGTCTCTGTAGTTGCAAAACCAATGTTCAAACTTCCTTCCCTTTGGACACCTTGATACATCTGTCAATAATCAGTATGTGACCATTACATTGTGCCCGTCAATACCCAAAAAATGGTTAAGTAGAGCAGAAGCCTGCATTGCAATGCAGTACACATTTGTAAATTGGTTGCACAAAACATAAGCATAAAAAACGGACTCTCCTAGTCAACCCCCATTCTCACATTCTCTGGGTGAAAACTGATTTAACTAACACAATTCTAAAAGGTGGACTCTGGTGGTGTAACCACACTGTCAAGGTTGGGAGAAATACTACATTATACCATGTCCAGAAGTAAATTAAAGGCAGCATCCATACTATGAACTTACTGCCGCACGCTCAGCAACCAATTAGCAGGTCATACTCCTTTGAAGTTTTGTAACTAGCTAATTCCACGGCTCAAGAGTCCTACTTGACAAAGTAACAGTTCCCCAGCCAGTCTCAAAATTCCTTGCTTATTATGTAACCCAAAGTTTCGTTGCTCTCATCAAAAACACCACCAGTGGGGCATACCCTTAGCCAGATGAATCCACCCAACACCCTCCCACCACCCTGCTTCTTGAAGATTAAGTACATATGGTCTAACAATGACAGAATTTTGATAGTTCTTTGAATCTGTGCATTCATTCATACTTTCTAAATGTGTTCTTTGGTAATGTTAATTCATCTATAATTCTGACATTCACCTAATGAAGATACAGTTCAACATCTTTGCTTCTTTCATCCTACCCATCTGTGTATTTCAGAAACAATCACTATAAATATGTATGTGCGTAGCATTACTGACACCCTAGACACCACAAATAAACAAATATATTTTCACCAAGCACTGGTTTTCCAGTATAGAAACAAACGCAAGAAACTAAGTATCTTATTTCTTTTTGTCTCCCTCTATATGTACTAAACTGTTAAAGCAGAATGAAGCCTACAAATGTTATCACTGGCCACCTAACACTGTTTAGGGGTACACAATGATTTCACTGTACTTCTTTAAATTTCCATCAAACATATTAAAAATGTTTCAAATAGAAGTTGTAGATTGTAATGAGTTCTATCTTTCAGGCCACGAACAATTTTTCTGCACAGTGACTTTATTTTAGAAAAGTGATAAAATCTAATTAATTGAAATGTAATGTGTGCATAATATTTGACAGAAACAGACCAAATCATGTTTCAGTGAAATCTGTTCGGTGTTTTCAGAGAAGACCGAAATATAAATGATGAAAGACACACACTAACTCACAATTATGCTCTCACTTTATGCACTTTGTTCAAGAACACATACAAATCTGAGATATAGCATTAAACAAAACATTCATGGAGCAGGAACAACTTGTCCAGATACTTGATATACATTTAAAGTTACTTTTTTTACTACACCCACAGCTCGGTTGCACAAACAATAAAGCAACCAGTTCATGTGTATCCAAAAAGTTAGCAACAGCATAAATCAAGTCTGCATTAAATCACAGCCACAGTTACACTGTACACAGTGTAGCCGCTCATTTGAAGTATCGTTGTTTCTTAGGATTGCTGACGTCGGTTACAGACTTTTCATGGAATGCAGTGTAAATAATCTGTCAGCGTATATTCCGGACCGTTGGCGATAGGTAGGAGGGGGGAGATTTAAATGAGAAAACGTTAGGAGCTGATAACGGACGCTAGCAGTCCAGTAGGGAATTCAGTCGCATACGAGTGTGGTGTAAGTAGGAGTACAGAAAAGTGACTGTGTAAGTTTCCTAGAAATGATCTAGTTGTTTTACTGCATATAGCGCTCCGTTATTTTATATCAACAATAAATTGAGTAAATAAAACAACAAATAAAAAAGAAATAATTAAAACTGTATGTGATTCGGTGAACCACATCCGTTTCCCGAAAGAGGATCACCTACCAGACTGAGCGCGTCGGGACAACAAAGTTACGAAGGGTGATCGTGTAGAACAGGGAAGTTAATTTGATAAAATGTTAAACAAAAATGCACATAAACTTACACAATAAATGTTGACATGGCTGATGTGAGAACATAAAAAAAGAACGAATGTGGCAGAATACAAATATTACATTAGTGACAGTGAAGACAAGCCTTATCTACACTCTCTCACACAGAACTAAGTAAACTGACAAACCTCACAGATATAAAAATGCAATATGGAATCAACATGGTGGGGAACATTTAAAGGGAACGTATTCCGCACTTGTAAAGGCAGGACAGCCCAACGGGAAGGGCATGAATTGACTTCAGTTTTGGTTTGTAATGGCCCTGTATATTCCCTGATTTACAAGAAGCTCAAACTGGATTAATCAATTTAGTAACTCCACAAATGTGCAAATGAATAGTTTAACAAATGCACAAGTATCAAAAGCACACTTTCACATTTAACCCACTAATACTACGACATGTTTCGATCTTCTTCAGATCGTCTTCAGTGAGTTTTTCATCAAACAAGCATATATACAACACAGATGAATTATCAAATAGATTAAGATTTTAATCGTTTTGATAATTTAAAATTTTAATCTATTTCATAATTTATCTGTGTTTTATACACGCTTGTTTGATGTACAAAAGTCGATATGAAGCGATCGCGACGTGTCGGGAGTACTAGTGAGTTATACGTGAGAGTGTACATTGATACTTGTGCGTTTGTTGCTATTATACACTGGACTGCTCATTAATACTCAGATATGAGTGTCATTAAGACGGACCCATCAAGTTTCTCAAGAACAAGATGCACGAAGACGACGACGACAACAACAACAACAACACTTCAACATTAAAAGTAAATAGTAAAAAACGGGCAAAGTTCACCACAGAGGAAACCAAGAAGGCTCAGAGGAGGAGTAGCGGTACAGCTCTACTCTTTATTTAACCTCGACAGTAGATGGGGGGGGGGTGAGTTGTCAACGCCACGCCCCAGTCGCTTCACCCCCGGGAAAGAGACCCGGTACCCATTTTACAGGAGGGTGGGTGGGCTCCAGGAACAGTCTGGAAGGGTGCGGAAAATCTCTACCCCACCTGGATTCAATCCCCGGACCGTCCATCCCGTAGCCAGTCGCTATACCGACCGCGCTATAACCGCCCTAACAAAAGGAAATTGTTCATGAGAAAAATCACGGGTGTGTTTCATAATTCTAAAACTTAGAACTTTTGGGAGTTTATACGCACTACCAGTCTACACTTTTCCTTATAGAACACGTGAACACAGCAATTAATCCGCACGTTCAATCCAGATGAAATGTGCACGCGTTAACTTGCCTGAATCAACATCATTCGCGAAGTAACTGCAAGCTTCGAAGGCTGCTTCCGCATCGACGACGACAACGGGGTTCCTTCGGGAGTCCGTGGTGCTAAACAAGAAGCGCTGCAGGCGTTGCATTGCTACCGCACTATTACGACGACGCACACTGGACCGTTCACAATCCTTCACGCCTAACTTACTGTCTCACAGTCTACCTCCTGGAATCAGATGTATCTTGAACGTGTCTTGTTGTGGAGCAGCTACTGTAGTCAAGGACTATTGAGGCTTACGAAAAGCACCAAACAAAAAACGTACATTACTTTTACAATAGTCCACAACCTCACCGTCACTGCCACCAGTAAGAAGCTTGATCTACAGTCAGCCGAACGTTCGCTGAGGACTCGACAGTACGTTTTTGGCAATTCCCATCTCTAACTCCGATATACACACGCATCTCTTCCACTAATCCACTGTTACACATTATAGCCACTGAAAGACATTCTAAAATTATTATTATTAGTAGTAGTAGTAGTAGTAGTAGGAGCAGCAGTAGCAGTAGCAGTCTACATTAGTGATTCTTAACCCGAGATGCCAGATACCCTTTCCGGAGGTGCGAAACGCGCTCATTAAGTCTCGATTTTAATGTGAAATTAAAAATTTTATCTCATGTTATAGTTACGCTACATCTTAGGTTTAAGATACTGACCTTACTTACTTACATACTTACTCCATGGTGCAGAGTCCTTCTTGAGAAGCTAACTGGTTTGCAGCTAGTCAAGAAATTCCCCGCATTTTATGGAACCCGAAGGTTCATTACCGCACTCACAAGCGTCCGCCAC
>Ga0123352_10015611_pt1 | contig 12090 bp, 5 predicted proteins | sample TergutLab28metaG_FD_89700 | JGI IMG/M metagenome (GOLD analysis project Ga0123352, IMG submission 89700) | Labiotermes labralis P1 segment gut microbial communities from Petit-Saut dam, French Guiana - Lab288 P1 | ecosystem: Host-associated > Arthropoda: Insects > Digestive system > Gut ... | reverse complement strand
TTATGAAAAAAAATGAATTTTTTTGAAAAAAAAGAGTGGAACAATAAAACCTTTTTTTCTTCCCCCCCCCCCCCCCTCTCTGTACATATTTTACTGTCACACTGTGTGTCATAAAAATATACTGACAATAATAAAAAAAATTTGTAACTATGTAATTGAAACCCTAGGCTAGGGTGTTGTTTTTGGTACACTTTTTACAAAATGAATTATTAATGTCACATTTGTTTCCATAAATAAAAAGCTCATAACATTTTTAAAATATACACCTTTTTGTAAGGTAGAACATAAAGTAAAACAAAATATAAGCTGATTCCAAGAACAATATTGTCCTTATTGTAAAAACTTTAACAAAAATCTATAGAATAGTTATAAGAACAATGAAAAACAGTAGATTAGCAGATGCAAATGCACTTATTAAACTGTGTTGTTTGCTCTGTTATTAGAAAATGCAGTATGAGTACATGTAATGTTTTCCTAGGAGTGTCCTTACTATGAAAGTTGTGGAATTTGGTGTGTTAATTGACACTGCGTTTCTTCGGTTAGTTATTCCTGTGTTATTTCTGTAATTGCAGGGTATATCACAAATTGAAGAAGTAGCAAAGTATGTGGAAGATGTGGAGAAAGAATATTACTTGAAATCAGAAGAACATGAACTCAACTTTGGACTAGTGCAAGTTGTATATGACTGGGCTCAAGGAAAGGTAAGTTTGTTCACAGAATTTTCATTATTGTAACTTTTGTGATTACAAGGGTCATTAGCAAGGGGAGACACAAACAGGAAAGTGAATGGCAGTGTACCTGTAAGTGAGTCTTCACATATTTAATGCATCTGCGTGAAGTTACAAGGGAAGTAATCAGGCATTTGAAGAGCTGTGCTGAGGTGGTTGATCCCTGGTTTCTCATGGCAAGGCATGGGTCTGATCCAATCCCATGGCAGTTCATGTGTGATTTGTTCTGGACAGAGTAGCACAGATTTTTTGTGACATGTTAAGAGGCCTACATGCATCAGGACCAGTGAGGTCTCAAACCCACTATATATTCATTCAGTCATTCATTTATTGGCTACATGTTACTCCACTTTTTAATTTGAAAACCAATCAAACACTTGAATTCTCGTTGTTTTCTCTCTGAATGCAAGTTCTAAAATCTCCAAGATTTCTGTAGCAATTCTGCCTAATATGAAGCACAGCTGGATGCACATGCACTGCTTCTTAACGTCTGCCATTTTTGGAAGGAGTGTAAGTTTAACAGGGTACAATACTCATTCATACTTCACAAGGCAGTACGTCACAAGATACAAATTAAAAGCACATAACTGTAGACAAGGCCATACTTTGCAGTGGTACATGCTAGCACTTTGAAATATAAAGCACATGACTCTATATGCTACACAACTTCCAGATTAGTTCTGTACATAGTGCATTCCAGACACTTGGTAATCACATCTCATGATGCCATAATTAACACAGAAAGAAGGGACATTTTTCATTACATAATGTATTTGTAGTGATACGGATTAGTTACATTATCATTCTATCAAGTTTAGCCTTCCTTGTACATACTGTAAAGAAAGACAACCTGTGTTGATGTGTATACTTCCCTGATAACTTTTCAAACTGAAGTGTCCTGTTAATGAAACTGGTTACAAAGTGTGGGTCACGGAGGGACAGTTACATCCTGTTTTTCTTAGTTTCCTTCATCAAATAACTGTAAGGTAGCTGTCACTTGAAAATCTTACAAGGATATGATGCCATTACCATTAATAATTGTTATGTGTATGGTAAATATAATTTTACAGTATACAACTTGTTTATTAACTTCACTAGTACTCACCTCCAAAGATGATGTGTTTTATGTGTATGTGTGTGTATGTGGGGCATGTAGAAGTGAAGCATATTGACATTGCTGCTATGGCAGTGTAGATGGTGCAGCTGCACATTTGACTCTGTAACACAATAATATTTTGAGTTCAGTTCTTACAATTCTTGAGGCTTATCTTCCAGTTAACACTGGGTTGTCATGGTGGTAGCCCATCACCATATGATAATACTTTTGTTTTATTAAATCATTTATAGTACAGGCGACATTATGGTGCCTCTTCAAGACGGTGTGCCAGGTGTTGAATCTGTCCAGACAAAACCAGAGGGTGGTGATTTGGTTTCTCAGAGTGGAAGAATGACAACATGATGAAATTCATAGGTTTATGTATGCTGTTTTTGGTGAACATGCATGTCAAATACAACAGTGATGGATTGGCTGTGTGTGTTTGAAATGGGCAGGCAGTGAACAGCAGACATGTCAAGATGACAGGTTCACACTGTAGCTAATCCATAGAACTTCACATGATTGAAGAAGGATGTGGGCAGGGACTGACATCATATTGTTCATGCCCTGCGAATGGACTTGAATATGAGCATTTGCACTACACATGCAATCACACAGAATTTTGGATATCATAAGGTCTGTTCCCAATGGGTCCTACATCTATTGACAGATACATAAGGAGCATTGTGTGTCACTATCAATGGGACAGTTGCACTGGTACCCTACTAAGGGTGATATATTTCTGCAGCAGATTGTGGCAGGAAGTTAGATGTAGTGTCACTATGGGAAACTGGCAGGCATACAGTGGAGACACCCCACTTCACCCCAGTCAAAGAAATTCAAGTCACAAGCATCCACTAGTAAAATGGTGTTGATTGTGTTCTTTAACATCAAGGGATCCTTGCTTCTGGACTTTGTATCATGTAATGGCACAGTCATTGTGAAGTCTTCAAAGGATGTTTACCAATATCAAGAACAAATATCTTGGAAGACTGAATTATCCTGTTACACAACAATGTCCATCCTGATGGCCCACTAGACACCACACAGTTGAAGGTGCCCAACCATTCTGCATACATCCGGGCTTATCACTGTAGTTTTCATGTTTTTGAGCTGTTAAAGAAAACCCTCAAAGATCATACATTCACATGAAATGACGACATGCAGGAGGCTGTGGTTGAGGCTGCAGGTCTGGGAATTCTTTACAGAGTGTATATGCGAGCTTTTGTATCAGTAGGACTTCTGTCTAAGTGTGTGTGGTGATTCTTTCTAAACATTGCATACCTTCACCTGGGACCTTCTGAAATGGGTTTCAGTTCTACATGCCTCATATTTCACAAGCTTGTGACACATAATATTAAATTTGCCAGTTTAGGCTTATTGAATCACAATGCACAGTAAATAAAACATGCAATGAACTTCTTTCTTTTTCATCCTCATTCTCCTCCTCTTCCACCCAAGCTTTGGGTACCATATTCATTGTTCTGAAGGAAAGACATTATTCTCTGTCTTTTAGGGCCATGCTCCCACACTTAATAAATTATAGGGAATAAGGCAAAATTTTCTGGTATACATGGTGAATTTCCTTTTAAAGGCAAACAAGACTTGCTAGGGTCTCTCGTAATCCTATCATTAAAACCATATTTATTAAATGATATATTTATGATTTTTCAGCTGATTCATATCTGTCATTGTTTGGAAACAATAAAAGTTTATTTTTGTACCATAAGTTTTAAAGTAATGAAAAATATTTTGAATGTTGGGATGAATACTGATACACCTCAGGACATGCTGCATGTATACAGATGACCAAAATATTATATTTCTTATATCTCTAAAATAGACACTGATACTTAGATTACTTTACACTCCTAAAAGGTAAAGCTTGGAACATAATATGTGAAGTATGTCTGATGTATGCATATGTGCTTGCAGCCTTTTTGTGAGATAATGGAGTTAACTGATGTCCAGGAGGGCATCATTGTGCGGTGTATCCAACAGTTAAATGAAACATTACGTGATGTGAAGAATGCTGCTCACCTAATTGGAGATCCAGTACTTAAACAAAAAATGCAGGAAGCATCAGATGCTGTTAAGAGAGACATTGTCTTTACAGCTAGTCTCTATACAAGTGAAGACGGTCCTAAACTAAAGCAGATATTAGAAGACACTAAAGATGAAAGACTGCTTCCAGTTGGTGATGAGTGAAATTAGGAAGATCCAACAGACAATGCACTAACAGTTACTGCTCATAACTGTGATATTTACAACAGTCATTTGGTATTAATTGTGTTGACGGAAGCTGAACACACCATATTACTACCTGTGAGTGAAATATTCATATGTAGTATTACTGTGTTTTTGTTATTAAATGGCATAAAAGTTGTGTATTATGAGTTTAAATTACAGGTGACAAAATGGCTTATGTTCTTTTTATGGGCTGTTGCTAGAGTTCACAATAACTTTTGCATTTCTTCAAACCCTTATGTATTATAATGCTAATTATATGCTAGTTTGTGAAAAAAGGCATATTTCAATGTAAGATTGAACATATGTAAAGAAATGTGATGGTAACTATAGGGAAGGAAAACGAAATGACATTACGTTATTTCTACATGAAAAAAAAAACAAACAAATCTTAAAAAACCAGTTGATGTCAAAATGTGCTGACACAGCAAGAATGCCATTCAGGAAGTGGAGTTCAACTGTGTCTGACAAATGGCTGTCCCATGTTCCTCACTTTTCTTGAGTTGCTAATGGTGAAGGAAAACCCTTTCCAGCTGTAATAAATTTCATGGCATACACCCCTTCTTGATAAGCTAACTGTTGCTTGACTGTTCTTTACATTAACTTTTATAGAATTTGATGGTTCAATACCATATTTACAAATCCTGCCTACATCCGAGGTCTTTTGTATCATTTCATTATGGTTCATCATTTTACATTCAGGTGTTGCAATTCTCTCCAACCCATATGCCAGGGCACCACACATAGTGGTGCCTACGATTGCTTATTCAGTATACTTACAGCTAACTTCCATATCTGGAAGCAGTTTCCTCCACCCACAACTCAAGTATGTGTCATGCCATGGTGACATAGGGGCCAACTCTTCATGGCCTTTTCATTTCACCATACATATAACTTTCCACTATCTTATGATGTTAAATAGCTGGCATAGTTAATACAGCATAATTCAACAATGTATAAATCAAAATGTTCCATTACAGAGAAGGTGATTTGTCTCCTTGCCACTTTGTTTAACATATGCAGTTCTCATAATGATAAAGTGGCAGGATGCCCAAGCTTCACTTCCATGCTTTTATATCATGAGGGCATATGCTGTGTGAGGAAACATATGCCTAGCATAGAACAGAATACAATACAGAAGGGGGGGCACCACAGTGACCCATGAACTTTGTTATCGGTGTCTCCCACTGCCCTTTAGCTCATTTATTCAGCAGTCCCACACCCTGAACAAAGTGCAGTATCTTGCTGAAAGAAGTGTCTTCAAAATTACCTGGTTTTATAAAATGATGACCTAGGTGCCTAAATAATTAATTTTGTCAAGAGCTTAATACTAAGTTGAAAAATATTTTTCCTGTAGACTTTACCAAAAAGTAAAAATCCATACACACGCCACAAAACACCTAACTTCAAGTTATGGCCTGGGTTATTTTAAGTACAAGTGACCCATAAGTCTGGACCATTATGATGCTGATTGTTTTATGGATACATACAGTATATTTCTTTCCAGTATATAGTTAATTTACTAAACCCATATGTAGCCTACTTCATTCCCATCAAAAAGGTTGCCTCCCCACACCCAAGCAAGCACAATATATGTGTGTTCATACATATCTTCATTCAATACAGAAAATGTTGCACCAATATACATAGTGGGATGACAAGCATCATGTGACTAATGTCTGGTCCATCTTTTTACATGATTTGTGATGAAAGAAATGTTGAAAGCAAAAACCTGTTTCAAATTTAATGATTTATTCACATATACTTGTCTAATAACAATTAGACACAATCTCATCTTCCACTAAACATGACATTAATATGCCAACTGACCATACAGCTAGTGTGTAAGTTGTGGGTAGATCAACAGTTTTACAGTGCTCTTTGCTCACTACCTGCCATTTGTCCCTGTCCTTTGCTTACTTCACTGATACATATCCACTGGCTTTCATTATTCTCTCGCCAAAGACTCACTTTATTATCACCACCAGAAACTGCCAAGATGTTCCCAGTGAGGGACCAACTCACATTCCAAACGACATCATCAAATGTATGTAAGACTGTTGGTGTCCAGGTGATATTATCATCACTTGACCATATGATAACACGTCTGTCCTGAGAACAACTGGCAATGATGCTACGTGGCAGACCAATAGATGGAGCCCAGGCCACATCACGGACCCAGTCTGAATGAACTTCTAGCTTGGCTTCTTCAATCCAACGATCCCCTTCCTCCTTCCAAATTTTCACCAAATTATCGCATCCACCTGTGACAAGCCTCTTTACTATGACGGGTGATCTACTTCCAGCAGAAGCATCAAAAGCTGGATTAGATGATGTGGCAGGGCACCAGCTAACAGCATTGCATCCAATTGTATGAGCATTTGGAATCTTTTTTGCATCCCAATTTCCAGTGTCTGGATTATTGGTAAGTACGGACAAAGAACCGTCAGAACTTCCACATGCCAACATGAGGCCGAATTCGTGGGGAGCCCATGCCACAGAGTTCACCGAGGAATCGTGGCTACTGTATTCATATAACTTCATCCATTCTCCTATTTCTTTCCAAATAATTACTTTTCGATCATAGGAGCACGACGCCAACAAACTCCCGTATTTTGGATGTGCCCAAGCTACTTGCCATACTGGCCCGTAATGTCCTTTCAAGTCTGCAGTCAAAGTTTGTGTTCCGTTCTTAATGTCATAAATTTTCACAGAGTGATCTGACGAACATGTTGCCAAGCGGAGACCATAATAATCCATTTCTGCATCATGTATCATGTCTTCGTGTCCTGTGTCTACGGTATTTAGTACGGAAACCATTCTGGTACTTTATCTGCGAGCGGCGAAATGAAGTTTTTAACGTGACTTGTACGAAACTAACACACACTTCAACACATGTACCTTTGTACTTCCACTGCTGTGTCAACGTGGAACAACCCCCGTGTACATACTAACAAAATTTCTCCGCCTGCAAAACGTCAGCGCAATGAAATGTGTAAATAACAGGGAACCATAATGTTGTTATTACTGCTATTATTTTTTATTAACTTATATCGAAACAAATTTTGACATATTAATATTTATAAATAGTGATATGTACAGCGTTAGGATCCATGTCTCAGAGGTATATTCCTATCAGAACTAGTGGCGACAATGAAAATTTCATGAATCACGCGCCACGTTAGTCACATGGTACGGTTAAAAAGAAGCCATTGGCTGCATTAAATTGTTTTCGCGGGTATGCGTGCAACATGTGTGTGGAAGGGGCCGTATTTTCAGTGTGAATAAATTCTCACATAATGGTCTTGCAGAATAGTGGTAAATATCGTCCAGAAAAGAAAGAGGTAGCGAAAAGCTTTTCAGGATCTAGGTGAGTCTTAATATTTATTAATAAGAGATAAGTGAAAGCATAATGTGTGGGCTCAATTATGTCAGTGTTAGTGACGATTAGTGTGTGTTCTGATCGAAAATATTAAGAACTAGAAATAAAACCCATATTCGATGACGCATTAGGGGGACCTGTCAAAAAAATTATTTTAGCATTAATAACTTAAGAAGGTCCAAATTTAGGATTGGTTGTAAGCGGTCACCTTAAAGTTCTTCCCAAGATTTGATGCGCTGTGTATTGAATTCAGACTGTACAAGCAGAATGTCGGTCAGGGTTCAGCTTTTCGATCATATCACTCGGTCGTTGCAGCTCTTGGTCACTCCAGATTACCAAAATTAAAAAAAAAAACATTGATCTGCTGACCTAATGGTTCATTGTAAGGTCATGTACTCTTATTTGTGTTATAAGTCAGTGGACATTTGCTTCGGTGAAGTCGTAATAGTTTGTGATATAGTTAGCAGCCTTAAATGGAAAACAAATTTAATAATAAGTTTGGGTGTTTGGATCGTTAGTATAGTTTTTATGTGAGGTCTAATATTTACCAGGAATAGGAATATGTGGACACCATACTATAAAGTTGCCCTCTTTAACTGAAAAACTAATGACTGGGAAATGAGGTAGTTACTTTCTGATTTTATATCACTGAAACTTTGCATGTACATGATATAATATATAGTGAAGAGACTTTGAAATTGTTTCAGAGAAGAGACATCAGAACTTCGTCTTCGAGAATTGCTTGAGAACGATGCTATTGATTCAAAATATGGCTTTGAGAGGGTGGCAGATCATCGTGAACGGACAGGATATCTTATTAATATGCATACTGTATGTATTGTATATATGTTGCATTTTTTAAAATAAGTAGTTACTTACAGTGAGCCATGATTTTATTTAGAAATAGAACACCTGTCAGTATTAATGATGAGATGCATTATCATGCTTCTTTGCTTGGAAGTCATTGTTCATTTCTAAAGAAACAGAATGCCTCAACTTCACGCAACCTACAACAAGAATGCTCGAACGTTTGGGTAGTCCCAGTCCACTATCCATATAATTCTAGCTTTATTTAAAAGCTGTGATGGCCCATAACATATTAGAACTCAGTTCCTCTTTACCATGGACTTAGACATTTAAGTCATTTCATTGGTGGCTGATATCACTGATATCACATAGTAATTCCACACCCCAAACTGTAATACCTAAAATGTTTTGCTCTTTCAAAACAGCACAGTCCAGTTGCTTAAATTAAACACCAAACTTTCCCATCTGTAGAACCACAAATCTCTCCACTTCTGATAAATTCTGTACTTTGATACCACTACCCCTTTGTGGTAAATATATTACATAAAGTGCATTTTTTTTAATGTAACCCATTGTTATTTAGTTACAGATAACTCAAAAGTACCGGTATTGGTAAAACACACTCAGTACTTTCAATTAGAACACTAAGTGCCAAAAAACAAAATCTGAATAAACTTCCTACTTAGTGGTATTTTTGTGTGACAATGAACTGTTGCTGTTCAGTCTACTACATTTGGCATGGAACTGTACCACAGGAATGCTATCAATTGTATAATAAATACAACATAAACTTTTCATGAATGTGGGTTGACTGATATTTGACATATGCATTGTAAGTCATACTTAAATTGCATCTGTTCTGGCAAAACATGGAACATTTGTGCCAACACCAAGTACTGCAATTCTGTTGCAGAAATGGCAAACAACCTGTCTCCCTCCCCCCAAAACTAGGTTGCACATTTAAAATAATAAGATTTGTGACTGCTGTTTGCAGATTAGAATCTTTGGATGACTGATCATCGTCTCACTAACACAGTGAAGCTTATTAAAGCCTCTTGTTTTTGGTGCCTGTCGTTGATACCCGTGCCCTACCAATTGATGAATTCACTACTCTGGAAAATCAAATTGATGAAAAGTACAAAAAAATGAATAATTTTTTCCTGAATTGTGAGACGTGGCATGTGTGTGTGTCCCAGTTTCCTATGCAGTAGAAACAGGCTTTATTCTGAGTTACTGGTGTGTTAAAAGGCCAAATGAAGAGGTGCTGTGGGCCATATCTGACCAATTAACCATAGGCTGACACACATGACCTACAAGGTTTGCACTGTTGTGACGCTTTCCTTTGGTTGCTGATTGATCTATCAATGGAACAGTTCCCACATCTCACTGAATAGTGAGCTTCTACTGTGTCAGCAGCCTCTGTCAGATAGGCACTCTTCTTGAGGATGAGGACAATAAGGATCTTCAGAACAGTGACATTGCATCCAAAGTCTGCACTGTACCATTACCCAGAAATGTCATTTATTAAAGCCCAGAGTAATCTGATGTATGGGATTACGTAATTACATTTCAAATGCAAAATTTTCAAGGACATTATTTACAGTTTCTTAGTGCTGCAGTTTGCAGAAAATATGTGTTTGCCCTCAGCGTTTGGCTACAATGACCCCTCAGGAGCCTGGGTATTTGTCTAGTTTTTATGGACTGTTCTGCATTAAAGAAACTTTTTTAAAGCATTTTAGTTTATGTCTAGAGGTTATTACTTTACTTTTGGGTCCAACCATACCCTATATTTTTTTATGTTTATTATAATACCATATAATTTATATTTAATGAGGTGTATGGAAAAAGTGATACTGGTACTGTTCCATACCTTCATCATTGACAGAATTCACAATTCTGTGCAGTGTAGAATCTTTACAGTTTATACGCTTGCAACAATGGATTTCTATCTGTAATAAATGAACATCTAGGCTAATGAAGTATATGCATTCATGTCAAGTGTATGTTTATACAAACAAACAAATTTATTGTATAGACAGAAGTACTGGATGAAGATAAACGCCTTGTCAGTGCTGTGGACTACTATTTCATTCAGGAGGATGGCAGCAGATTCAAAGTGTCATATCCATATATGCCATATTTCTACATCCTTACTAGGAAAGAGTGCATACAGGAAGTGTCAGCTTTTCTCACAAAGAAATTCAGTGGCTCACTGACTAAGGTGGAAGTAGTGACGAAAGAAGATTTGGATTTGGTATGTTACCCATGTGCAGCTACTTGTCTGTAACACTATTTTAAATGTCTTCTGCTTTGTGGTTTGGTCTTCTATAAAGTGACATATTTATCTAGGATATGGGATTGTTTTCAGTTTTGTATGCACCTGCATCTTGAAAAACTGTTTATGATTGAACATGTTAATAAAATGATAACCTGCATACCTCAGTGTATAGTATGGTATTTACGCTTAATGTAATGGAAATTATATTGAATGGCTTGTAGTCTGTTGCTGGGTCATAAGACTAGGAATATTAAAGATCCTAACAAAGTAGCCTGTGCTTTTAATAAATTCTTTCTATCAATATTAGACAATTAAATGTCAGTGACTCAAACTCAAATATTGCTGTAGATTTATTGAATAATCATATTTAGATAAAATTACGGAAATGAAAACTGTCTCAGTTACAGAAGCAGAAATAATAAATATAATAAAATTCCTTACACCTAAAAACTCATCATACTATGATAAAATTTCAAACTAAATCATAAGGTGTTATGCATTGTAAATAAGTGAACCATTTAATCATATATATAATCTCTCGTTACGGTTGGGTATCTATTTTGAAAGACATACATATTTGGTAATTAGAACCATGTAAAAGGTGAAAAGACTAAAATAACAAACTATGGGCTAATATCATAATTGATAACCTTTTCAAAAATCCTAGAAACTGCAGTGTTTAATAGACTGAATCAGCACTTACAAGCAAACAATATATTGGTATCAGAGATGTTTGGATTCAGGGAAGGCATTAGTATTCAGCAAGCAGTCTTTACTCTAACTGACAATATTCTTACTACATTAAATCAATGGCAACATGTTGGAGGTATCTTCTCTGATTTATCTAAAGTGTTTGATTGTGTTAATCATGAAATCCTTTTGTGTAAGTTGAACTGTTATGGAATACATGGGCTTAATATCAAATGGTTTGAGTCCTGTCTCACAAATAGGGAGCAAAGGCTTTATGTAATACCTCAGAATCATCAGCATAAATTTTCATCCAACTGGGGAGCAATGAAATGTGGAGTTCCTCAAGGATCAGTTCTGGGACTGGTATTGTTTATAATAAACATCAGTGGCCTACTTCTTAACATGAACATTGATTCTAAACTTGTATTATTTATGGATGATACAAGTGTATTAATCACTGCCAACAATTTAAGAGATCTGCAAAGAAAACCAACATCCGTACTAAATCAGATAAATAAGTGGTTTATAGCAAATGGATTATCCCTAAATAAAGGGAAAACAATTGCAATGCATTTCAAATCGAATAATCTTAAAGACAGTCCATTTCCAATCTCATATCAAGATAAAGAAATTAAAGAAGTAACAAATACAAAATTTCATGGATTAAGCCTAGATAAATAGGGAATTAGTGTTATCTTTCAGTGTAGAATCTTTTGTCTCACAGTTCTCTATCCAAAAACATAAAGATTAAGATATACAGAACTATAATTTTGCCTTTTGTTTTGTGTGGGTGTGTAATTTGGTCACTTATATTGAGGGAGGAATGTAGGCTGAGGGTGTTGGAGAATAGGGTGCTGAGGAG
>Ga0123352_10015604_pt1 | contig 12093 bp, 4 predicted proteins | sample TergutLab28metaG_FD_89700 | JGI IMG/M metagenome (GOLD analysis project Ga0123352, IMG submission 89700) | Labiotermes labralis P1 segment gut microbial communities from Petit-Saut dam, French Guiana - Lab288 P1 | ecosystem: Host-associated > Arthropoda: Insects > Digestive system > Gut ... | reverse complement strand
CTCCTCGTTATGCAATCTCCTCCATTCCCCCGTTACCTCGTCCCTCCTAGGTCCAAATATTCCCCTCAACACCATGTTCTCAAACACCCTCAGCTTCCTTTCCTCCCGCAATGTCAACGACCAAGTTTCACACTCATACAAAACAACAGGCAAAGTTGTAGTTCTATATATCTTGATCTTTAAATTTTTGGATAACAACCTGGAAGACAAAAGGTTCTGCACCGAATGATAGCAAGCATTTCCTGACCTTAATCTGCTCTTAATTTCTTCCGCAATAGAATTTTGATTTGTTAAAGTTGTTCCCAAATAAATACTGCATATAATATGCAGGCCAGAACATGATAGTTAATTCAAATAAAACAAAATCCTTTTTTGTATGTTTTACTCACTTGAACGGTTCAGCACAGAGACGTTCCATATGCATAAATGATTTTCTTCTTACAACTTATGGCAGTAAATTATAGTTTCAGACTTGAAGATACGACGTTTCTTATAATAAAACCAACTAGCTGACTAATTTCTCACATTTATTTTTGGAATAAAACTCTGCATGTTTCGGACAGAGGAAATGTCTGAAACATGTATAGAGTTTTATTCCAAAAATAAATTTGAGAAATTAGTGCATCTAGTTGGTTTTATTATAAGAATTTATCACGATGCACGGTCACCTGAACGTCAGATACGATGTTTCTAAAACACTATCGCGACTTTACGGGGTTTTCTTCCAAAACCCTCACCCGGACGAATTCCGATTTTCCGTTCTTCCTGTATCTAGCTGTACTTTTCTGTATTGTAATGCAGTTACCTGTTTAGGATTCTGTTCAGTGTGCAATGAGAGATTTTTCCCCGGGGGCAAAGAGGCTGGGACGTCAGACAAGACAGACCACTCACCTCCATCTAGTGTCAAGGCTAAAAGTGAATGGAGGTCTACCTCCACTTCATAGCGTGCGCAGAGACAGCTCTAGCTTCGTTTATTTTCTGTCACGCGACAAGTAACCTACGTGTGCGGAGCACACTCATGTGCGTCGCGACTGTGACCGGTTTTGCATTAGTCACTGTATCAGAGCACAGTGTTGCTTGTTTGGTGCCTCGTGCGAGATTGATGCACCGTCGGAGTGATGGTGGCGAAGTTGCATGGCCGGGTAACCTTGCAAGAACAAAACTGCTGCTTCTTGTAGCTGTTGGAAAGGATCAGCTACACTGAATGATACTTTTCCTAGAAAATATTCTGCATATCGTACAGAAACAAGAAGTTCAGGGGAAGAAATGGCAGACGACACCTCGCTTCCTTTAAATCGGCCAGTCCGTACAGTGAAGCTAGTAACGACTATGCACTAATTATTGTACCATTTATCGATACAAAACTGTCGTTAATTCCCAGTGGTAGAAATTCCGACTACATCGAATTTTTGTGGGCTAAATACAGCCTCAAAGTTGCGCGCATGCATGTACACACGCACAAACACACACACACATGATTTATGCGTAATTATAATCTACATTTATGACTTATTCGAGTACAGAATTACAGTCTGAACTCCTGTGTTCACTTAGTCATAGCTGTAAAACCGAAAGCTAAGCTGAATTTTGTGCGGCCCCTGTGTGTGTCTCCTTTAAAAAGTTGTTTATTTTTTAAATGTCTCTTACGACCCGGGAACATATATAAAATGGAGTTACTTTCGCATATGCGAAAGAAGTTTGGAGACACACCAGAATGTAGGATAGCAGAACATATGGTATGTGGCTTCTAGTGGCAAGATTTCGTTACGAAGGGGAGACACACGGATATGGTGGAACAATAAGAAAAGAGACCACTTGAAAGACCTAGGCATGGGTGGGAGGATAATATTAGAATGAATCTAAATAAATCGATTGGAATGGCGTAGACTGGATTGATCTGGCTCAGGATAGGCACAAACGGCGGGCTGTTCTGAAAACGGTAATGATCATTCGGATTCCATAAATTACGGGGAACTTCTTGACCAGCTGAGGAAATGTGGGCCCCTAAAGAGTAATATGCTGCATGGTGTCTGTGAATTATCTGTTAGGTTTATCTAAACTTATGGGGGCTTCTGTTTGAAGTAAACCCAAAAAGTAAATAAAATTAATTTTTTGGGAAGTTTCTTGCACGATGTAATTTAGTTATGCAGTGATTGTGCGTATTGCATGAAAGAAGATGTTCGTGGAATTTTTTGTAAATTCATCGTGCCAAATTAAATTACAGTAACATATGATCACTAAAAATCAACATAAAACTGATTATGATACGTTTTCAAACATGTTACAAAATGTTTTGGCATATGAGATTGTGAAATTATGGCACTAAGCGTCCCAGCGTGGTTTTAAACCAGTTATTCCACATCTGAATCATTACTTACCTCGGTACGAGTCAAGGTAGGTTATCTATCTTCTGCCTTTGGTGGATTATAAAATTGGCGGCGGTCTCGAGTTTGTTAGAGGTTTAATAAATTTGTTTATGTGATTCTTCATCCTTTATCTCCTTCGGCCGTTAGAGAACAAGGATCACATCTTTTGGTTTTTTTCTTCCCACTGACCCATCTTGTTGAGATTCCTTCTGCGCATAAGACCTTTGCACTTTTGAGATCATTTACAATAAGGTAATGAGGTACAGAGAAAATCGCCGGATGTCACGCACACACCTGGGTATAAAATGGTGCGTACAGTGGTCATTTCGAAATTGTAGGTATTGCTTAGCGAAATAAATGAAATGCCCCCCTGTGTTCTTTTCATATCATCTGTTACAGCTGATGAATCTGTGAATGAAAGAAATGAATATGTGTTGTTACAGTTTAAATATTCTCGTTTTTAAATCAATTTCTTTTTAAAACCGCACTTCTTTTTTATGTTAGTTGATTGTGTAAACTTCACACTTACAGGACTAAGCAAAAGTTGCTTCTACTCAGACCTGCAGAGTAGACTGCATACTGGCAAGCCGGGCCGTCATGTATATAAATGGTCTTCACTGTTCATATACAGACTGTTATAGTCGCGCTTAGTGCGCTGAGTTACATGAATGCCGCGTGAAGCAATCTTGACAGCTAGGCTACTCGTGTGTAATCCCAGAAGAACTTTCAGACATCAACGACAGCGCTTCGAAAGCCTAAAAGCTCGCAAAATGTTAATACTTCGGGCGATGTCTGCTCCACATACTTACACAGGTCTCTCCTTTTGTCTAGTAATTCTGTTCCACCGCTGCCTGTGGCAAGGTGACCTTGGTAGGACCGCAGGTAGCCCTGATCTACTTCACATTTTCGTAGGGGGACCGGTCGAATTTAGCAACTAATGGCTGTTTTACGTCCTAATATTTTAACTTCTAGGTCTACTTCAACATAAATTTTATTTCAATGACATTTAGTTTCCCTTTGTTTGCTCGAAGGAGCCTTTGAATGTTACAATTTTTCCAGAACGATTATAGCTGTAGAACTGCAAAATGCTATGAACGAATCACTTTTACAGCGAAAGCGATAGCGTATTGGCGGAAGAAACGGAAAAAATACCACCTTGCCACCTCACGTACCGATTAGGCCCGTCGGCCAGCCACGTTAGGGTCTTCACCAACTAAAAGCGAAGAAATTACGTATAATTAGCGACTACAACTTGATCTGTGAAGGGTTTGTGTGACCGAGGTAAAATGAACGTAAATTTACTCCAAGACAAACATTGACCATGGTTACGATGGAGCTTCGTTTGTAGGTGGCGTCACAACCCTGAGCAACGATTTAACTACCAGGTTACAGCAGTTCGATAGATGGAATTAATTTCTGGTTTTGCTGTCGGCGTCCGATAGGTCGCATTAACGCTTGGTTTGTCAGTGAATTCGCAAGCAGGTTAATTTTAGCTCGTGAATATTATGTTCGGCCAGTACTAAGGCTGGCCCATTTCTCTCTTTCTTTCTTTCTTTCTTAGTGTGCCCCCTTACATCTACTCTTTGTAGTTGTAGAGGGTTATTGTTTCATCTGATCACACTTACTGCCACACACACACACACACACACACACATTGTCGGTAGAACTCCCCTGGACGAGGAATTGGCTCGTCGCAGAGACCCCTACCTGACCACACATAACACTCACAAGAGACAGGCATCCATGCCCCAGGTGGGATTCGAAACCGCAATCCCAGCAAACGAGCGGCCGCTGACCCACCCCTTAGACCGCGTGGCCGCTGAGTTCGGCAGGCCCATTTCTGGTAATCGAATAACCCGCCAGCAAAGCTGCCTGACCTACTGGAGTGCTATCGCCAATGCCTTGAATCTTATGGTTTAATACGTTACACTTATTATCAGATATATGTGACGTGCAGGATACAAGTGAATCTTGCAGTAAGTATCACATTTTGTGTTCCAGTGCGTAGATAATTGTCTGGTGGATGACTACGTGAAACCTGGCTTCTGTCCTAACAGCTCATCACTGTCCGTATTCGACGCAGCATGCATCAACGCTTGCCACAGGGATTCTGAATGCTCTGGTACTGAGAAATGCTGCTCACACAGTTGTGGCATCACTTGTCAATATGCCCAAGGTCTTGACAGCGTCCCAGGTAAGAATATGGGTACTTCGGAACGATTTTTTTTTTGAAAAAGTAAAACAATGGCGTAAAAGTTGGTCAGATTTATTCCGTTCACATAATATTGTTGTAACAATTAAACACACGAGGATGTGAGGTACAGGAAGTGTATCTCGCAGGGGGATAGATAAATGAACGCACGTAAAACATCGTTTTGTAAATGAATGTAAGTATGATGTTGCTTGATAAGTGAGTAACCCCTTACTCCTCGTGGTGTAAACGCATGCAACAGAATACTGCAAAATATTGGATCAGAAAATGGAAGCGTTCGTTATTATATATGTACTGTATGATTCGTAATTTTGTGTTCAGGGACGGAATCAGACCTGCTCTGCAGTAACTAAAAGTGCTACGGAAAACAACAGCAGCTTGATGTCTTCATTCTTCATGATCGAATTTTCATTATCACTGAACTGGAGAGTGGGCCGGGTAGCTCAGTCGGTATAGTAACTGACTACGGACTGGACGGTCCGGGATCGAATCCCGGTGGGGACGAGACTTTCCGCCCATCCAGACCGGCCCTGGGACCCACCCAGCCTCCTGTAAAATGGGTACCGGGTCTTTCCCGGGGCGTGCTGCTGACCACTCACCCCCTTCTAGTGCTGCGGTCATGGAAGAGTAGAGCTATACCTCTACCCACCCTCTGGGCCACAGCGGGCCTGTAACGGGATCACTTTACCTTTACTGAACTGGAGAGTTGGTCCAAAATTTTTATACTGCAGTATTTGAAGGCTGGGTACCACGTTTGCACCTACAGACGGCAATTTAATACTATGTTTATTATTTTTATGTTTTTGGTTCCGTGCATCGCTGATCTATATTAATAATTGTCGAACGAGATGCAACACAAAGCAGTCTATTTATTATTCTGCAAGTTCGCTGTACATGTTTCGGGTGTCAACCACACCCATCATCAAGATTACACAAAACTGTAACTACAGCCTCCGTTACTGTTCATATTTTTTGTGCAGCTAGCTTGACCGCGTTGGAGGGAGGTACCTGCACAAAAAATATGACAAGTACCGGAGGCTGTAATTATAATTTGCCGTATTCCTGATGATGGTTGTGGTTGACACCCGAAACATGTAGATTGAACTTGCAGAATAATAAATAGACTGCTTTGTTTTGCATCTCGTTGGACAATTATTAATATAGGAAATGTAATGTTTTATTCGTTGATGACAGCTTTTGTGTAGAGTTGTTTGAAGTTTGTTTTACGATGCATAATTTGTTGAATGAACTTGCGCCGTTATATCCTCTGTATTACGAAGTAAATGTTTGTTCAACCTTTCTTGAAAGGGCTAAAAAGGAGAGGCGAAAGAATATGGGAAGATCCAGTGAATTTTCTTTGACTGTCTCAGAGCACAAGAAAACTTACCTTATTTTTATTTGTATTCCATTGATGATATATTGATTCTATTTCTGCGTAGGCAGAATGTCTTTTGCGTATAACGAATATGTGGAGTGACAGTTGCAAGACATGTCTTTCCCTTTCCAGAAAAGTTTTACATTTTCCGCACAATACGGGATATACACTGGTTTTTCTCTTCTTAGTTTTATTATCATTTATAATTTGTGTAGTCGAGCATATTGATGTAACTGTACGTGCCTTTAGGCTTGTGTTCGAGGTGTTTCCTGTTCGAAACTAGACTTGAGTTACAGATCGTCCTGAATTTTTCTATGGCTGTCACCTCAGTGTCTCTGAAGTAGATAAGAGACTGCTTCCTTCCAAATTCTCCCTACACCATTCATGATCTTTTTCCCATACCATTCGACACTATACTGTATACCTTGGGAATCGGAACGTGTATATTATGCGGAATGTCTCTCACCATGCTCAGAGACACGATAAAGAAACATCATGTACTTCATAACCTAGCAACAAATAAGTGATATTAATCCTTGGGCAAACTGCAGGTCTGCCACCGGTGCCGACCAACCTGTCTGTCACGGACCGTCGCAGAGGCCGCACTGTGGTAGTCGAATGGTTTGCGGAGCCCCAAGAACCGTCGATATTCGGCAGCCCTGTGCTCTTTCTCCTGGAAGAGAGGCACCACGTGGGCCGTCACTTCTCAGCAGCTCGCCTTAGTAACTGGGTAGCGCGACATCGATCCTCTCGAACCAACGTCACCCTGAAGAACTTGCTACGTCCTGGGCACTGGTACCAGTTCCGTGTGGCAGCAGTCAGCGCCAACGGCACTCGAGGCTTCTCCGAGCCATCTCTTCCATTCACACTGTCAGCTGGTATGACCATTGCCTTTGGTTAACTAACAATTCCCATGCTGAGTTCTGATGTTTTAGTCAGTACAGCACCTAGGCTACCGGGTGGACGGGCCAGGGTTTGATTCACGGCAGAGTCAAAATTTTGTTCTTCTACGGCTCATCGAGCCTCCCATTCATTAGGTACCGAGGTTCTTTCCTGGCGTTAAGCGACCAGGGCGTGATTTTAATCAGCTACCTCTTATAGCCCCGAGATCAAGAATAAGTGGAGCTGTACCTCTGTTTGCCCCTTTGACCTTCATGGAGTGGTCAGGGACAAATTTACCTTGGCTTGTCTGTCTATATATTCATTCCTCTTTCTCGTAAAAATAAAGGGGCGTTGGTGCACTGTTTCTGTCTGCGTGTCCCCCGCAGATACTTTGAACAAATATGTCATTTTTTGTACTCATAATATGCATCCTCTGTTCGTGTCAGTCAAGACACATTTTATTGCTCTCATCGTCTCACGAACACCGATAAAATAATAATGTAATGAGGTGGCCTATTTACAGTTGCGCCGAAAAATGTATCAGTATTTGTTACACATCGGCAACATAAACATGTCGTATTTTCGTTTACATCACTTAGACTGCAGTTTCATACTTCTTAATTCTAGCTAACTTCTGACCTCGGTCAAACTTCTGAAGGGAAAGCGCCACTTCTAATTTCTAGTCGTAGGTGGGAGGATAATATTAGGAAGAATATGAAATGCTTTTTTTATGTCGCAAAAGCCCCTAGTGGGCCAGGGCCTCCTCTTCACGATCACACTCAGACACACCACACTTGGTAGGGCTCCTCTGGACGAGTGATCGGTTCATCGCAGAGAAATCTACCAGGCAACACGCACAACACTCACAAGAGACAGACATCCATACCCCCGGCGTAATTCGAACCCGCAATCCCAAAAGTGAGCGGCCGGAAACACACGCCTCAGACTGCACGGCAATCGGGATCGGCTATAATCTGAAATAGGACATGTAATTCATTAGAATATTAAAAGATGAACGAAAGTGTAATGAAAAAGAGGTTATGTAGTTTGTTTTTCATAATGCACAGTAATTCATGTCAAGTGGACAGTACTACTTCAGACGTCACAGAGACGCTGCACTGTGAAGGTCGCCACGGAATGATTACAGTACGAAAATCTCGGGGTTAGTGTACCTAATAACATGCTCTGAGCGAATGGCTCAGTCTAGCGACTAATCACAGCCAGCAGGGCCGAAATTCGATTCCCGGCAGGGTTAGGAGTTTGTCTCTTCGTCACCACACCCATAATGGTTCTGGGGCTTACCAATGGTTGCTGGAAGCCATTTTCCGGGGGAGAGCGGTGGAAATGGTTTTACTTTAACACGCGTCCATTTACTGACGAGTTCTAGAATGTGTGGGTTGTATTCCATTTTCTCATGCGGGAATCTTGGCCTCCATAGCAGTTCTGGTTAAAACACTTTTCAGGATATTCATTTTATTTCTGTCAGCACCGAAGCCACCCGGTCAACCACAGAAGCTTGCCGTGAGGTCAGTGGAGAGACAGAATGGCACTTTTCGGGGACAGCTGACCTGGGAAGCTCCAGTATCAGACCTGCCTATTCAGCGATACAAAGTGTTCTGGAGCCGGCGGCTTCAGGCGGCAGGGTCTTCCCATGTATCTCTGTTGGTGAATCATCAGACAGTCCCAGGGGTAAGAAACATATTTTCTGTGTTGCAGCGTATGCAGTTATCTTCAACCATTTATAATTAAGGCATATGCAGTTTCGCAATTGATAATAATCTGATATTTTCAAGGACTGACTGCATGTAAAGAATTCTCCGTGTATGGTTAAGATTATAGGGCATTCCATTTCTGAAATCTCAGAATCTCACAGCGTTGGGTATTGAGATCACTGATGGGGGAGGGCGGGGGGAATAGACACAGTGTATCCTCGTTGATAGGCACCCGCAGTAACCCTTCATTGCCTTCCTCGATGCACTGCACAGGCTTAGCTCTTGAAATGCTGCCAACCTTGACGCATCGTACGGCTATGAATGCATTTAAGACTAATTCACAATAACATGCCGTTCCCCTGCCTTGCCGTGTCGCGAAGGGTTTAGATTGTGTCTTTTCAATTTGATTTGCACAGTGCGGCCGTGTTTGATCCACACATACCATGCAATGTCCATGCCGTGCTCCGACCATGCCGTTTTGAAAGCTATTTCTCAAGGCCACGGTACAGCACGGCAGGAGCACGGCATAGCATGTGTGAATTAACATCTACCGTCGAGAGACGGCAGACGTTCGGCTTCTGCCGGCTAACACGCGGAGTTCCACGAACGTTGTCATAAGAATCTCAAACTGAAATGCAGTTGCCCAGTGAAAACCAAGCAACACTTGTCATGGACGAGGAGAAGCGTATTATTTTGGTGAAAGAACACGAGTGTCGTATAATTTACGGCACAAATATTACGATAACAATTTCGTGAACTTTTATGTTTTTTTTTAATGTTTTGTTGACCCTGCATCTTATTAGAATCTTTGTAAACAACCAACTTGAAGCACAATTCTTTTTCTTATATTTGTTTATTCCAATTCTCTACATGTTTCGAGGAACTATTTGCTCATTATCAGGAGAGTCAATTGTATCAATACAACCTCTGGTACATGTCACTCTGAAAACAGTTGGATGGTCCAAAATTACAAACGTTTATCTTAAAATTAGTGGTATTACTTATAGGTGTTGATAAAATATTAATAAAATGGAGTGACATGTTTTGTATAATTTAGTTTTATTTTGAAGATTAATGGGCGTTATTTATGTCATGTAGAGGTCAAGGTTAAAATGCTCTTCTAAAATTGTTTAAATTGTCTCTAAAATGTTAAATCTGTTGTTGCTGAAGCTACAGAAAATGCAATAAAATTATTAATAAAACAACTTGCTTAATTTAGTGAACAACAATGTACGAAGAATTTACACTATAATTTCTTCCGTGTATGCAAAGTGATGTTATTAGAAAGTAGATCAACACGCTGCTGATGTTAAAAGAGTTGCCTCTGGCATGTTTAGTGTTAGCACGATAAAGTGTACAGTAAGTTTTTGTGAAAATTTCTCCTTCTTCTGTCGGTTATGGTAATTCTGTTGGAGATAATTTGTTCCAAATTGCCTCGCAGGTTGTTATGATTATAGATGCAGAGTTGAGGGTGCTATTCTGTAGCTGAAGCTCATTGTTATTTGGGAATTCCCGGAAGCCAGAAATCTGAAAACCAACACAACCATATTTAACGAATAATGTTTGTATCTTCCTTATTTTTAACACTAGTACTGTCTTCTGGGATGTGTTTAATCCGTTTTCGTGATCATGTAGACAAATTATTTGTAATTATACATTTTTAGACTAACCTTACAGTTAAAACCAGTCTTTCTTCTGTTCTTATGCTCCTTCTCCGTCGTGAATTTTTCTTTTCAATGTCTGTGTGCAACATCTGTTTAAGTTTTCAAATTTTGAAAAACTCGTTCTAAAATGTTTGAAAAGTTTGTGTCTGTCATCCTTCAGACGTCCAAACAGTGTGAAATTCTCCTTCCTCTTATCTTGCTTGGAACACCTTATGAATCCAGTATTTTCGTTTTTTTTTTTTTCGCTTAGCAATGATCACATCCTCCTCACAACGATCCATACTTGCGACTGTTAAGAGTAGTAGCAGCACACTACAAAAAAGACGTGTGTTAAACTGCTGGACTAGCAGTTCGGATATTTCCGGTTACCACGCGGACGTTCACGAAGGACACGGCACTGTCGGAGCATGGTAGGGGCGCGGCATGGCGTGGTAGGGGAACGGCATGGGCACAGCACGCTATGTGTGAATTAGCCTTTAGAGTCACTATAAACTGACTCGTAATGCCCCTTCGTACCATGTAACGGTAATTTAAACCACAGCGCCTTAATGACTCTAATGCTACGCACATACAAATCTACTCGATAAACAGTGCAATATGAACTTCCACCGCATTGAAAGCCTTTGATTGCATAGCTGTTTTCAGTAATGTTGGCCCTGTGTGCGTCATACCGTGCAGTCAGATGGCTGTCTTGTTGCAGTGATGCTGAGCAATCGGTTTTTATCACCAGTTTCTCACTTAGTCACTAAGGTAAGTTAGCTTTGGTGCTACTTTGCAGTGAGGATATGGGTCTGAAGCACATGTGAGAGAACATAAAGTGCGTTGCACTGATTCTTCAGAGGCACACGGTGGCTTATTTGCTCGAGGCACTGCGTTACAAGCCGGAAGGACGCGGGTTTGATTCTTAAAGTTGTCATTGGGATTTTTCATTGATTTAATCCTGCTTACCGCACTGTGGTTCTGGGTTCGACACAACCTCTAACAGAAATAACTACCACGAGAATTTTCTGGGGGGTAAATGTGGTCGGTACTTAGGGCTGACAACTTTACCACCTTCATGTGCCGATTGTCTTAAAATATTGGAGCCTCAACCTGTTGGTACTCTCAGGACCTGCTTTTTTTTAACCGATTGTTCATATCATGCAACTCCATGTTACTGTTATAACAGTAATTCATTCCCCAGAAACGTGAAACGATACACTTCATCAGACCACAGATGCTTTTACACAAAATCTCTCAAATCGTGTTTGTAGGCAAAACAGCTATTTGTGAAACACAAACCATGCATTCCTATAGCGGTTTCGGGAAACTGTCTCAGCAGTTTCGTGCTAAGCGGTTGTCTTATGTATAGTGAATAAATATTTTGGGATTGGGGATAGCGTGATTCGATCCGGGCTGGACAGTTTGGGGTTCTAATACCGGCAGGGGAAAGATTTTTTCTCCTCCCAAAAGTCCAGACCTGCTGTGGGTCCAACCCAGTCCCAATTCAATGGGTACCGAGGTTCTTTCCTATGATTAAAGTGGTCGGGGCATGATGTTGAACACTTGCCTTCACCTTGCGCTGAGATTAAGAATGAGTGGAGCCTTACCTCTTCTTCCTTTACGTGCCCTTATGGCGCGGAGCGGACGGGGACAGTACTTTACTTTATTGGATAAATATTTTATCCAGAAAGTAGTCGAAGTAAACAATGATCGTAGTAACTGTACTGCCATGTGTTAATGGCAGTGGCGTACGGAGGGGGGTTGTGGTGTTCAACCCCCCCCCCCCCCCCCCCCCCCCCACCCAAACCAACCACAAACCACCAACAGATGTATTATTTTTCCACACCACTCGATCCTCGTTCCCCCTCCGCTCCTTCATTACCGCGATCAGTGTAAAGTT
>Ga0123352_10015602_pt1 | contig 12093 bp, 6 predicted proteins | sample TergutLab28metaG_FD_89700 | JGI IMG/M metagenome (GOLD analysis project Ga0123352, IMG submission 89700) | Labiotermes labralis P1 segment gut microbial communities from Petit-Saut dam, French Guiana - Lab288 P1 | ecosystem: Host-associated > Arthropoda: Insects > Digestive system > Gut ... | reverse complement strand
TTTTTGTTTGGTTTTTTTTTTTTTTTGTTTTTTTTGTTTGTTTCAGGGGTATTGACAGGTTTTTTCAAAGGGGGGGGGGGGGGGTTGATCTTGTCCGCGGTTTACAGACCGACTGTGGGTTTCCTAGCGCCACTGTCCAGTGTTTCTTTCCACTGAGGTTAAGCTGGCCACTGTATATGTGCGTAGCATTAGCGTGATTAAGCAACACAACGAACGGTTCTACCACTCACTATTACTTGTTTTGAGTCAGGTTAAATTAAATCTTCCTTGCACAATGTTCTTATATGCAGTCACAATTAGCTACTTGGTAAGAATGTTGGTAGACTCAACTAATATTCACCTTCCTAATGTGAGTCTTCCCCGTTATGTTTACAACGAACTAAAAATGCAGTTTTTTTGGTCAGCACACAACTTTACTACTTAACATATGAGCTACATGTTTCAGCTACTGTTAGTAGCCATCATCAGACCGATCCCAAGAATGCAGAAAGAAAGAGACAATACAGCTCCAAATTTGGCGGATATCATAATTTGAAAAGTCCGAGTTCTGGACCCAATATGGCAGCTTCTTTTTATATTCTTGCGATCGCCCTAGTGAGGGCCACTAAGAGTAGTCGAAATATGCAGCTGATATGTTAAGTAGTAGAGTTGCGTTTTGACTGGAAAAAAGCCCTGCCTTTTAATGGTGACCTTCGATGATACAAAAATATGTAGTTATCTTGATTCAACCCTTATTCTGCTAATGTGGAGAATATGGTGTGCTCCTAATAGTACTAGCAAATGGCAGACGGGATTTAACTTGGCGTTTAAAAGGCTAAGGAGCCTAAACAGCACAATTCTACTCAGTAGGTGTATTTATCTGAATCTCACGATTCTCCAGATGTTTATTCTTAACTCGAGCATTATATTAAGTAAATCACCGTATCTTATATAATTTAAGCTTACATTCCACGGTCATGTACGGTATGTACGTAAAGGTAAAATTCTCCCCGTGAAGTCCATAAATATGTGTATTGTAGAGGAAGACACCCCGGTACGCAGGGTGAACCCCAGAGTCGATCTGGACTCTTGTCCATCGCAAGAATCAAACCCCAAACTCTCAGTTTTCCAGGCCGTAGCCTAGTCACTACACTGACTGAGCTACTCCTGTGCTGTTGATGTTGGAAGTAATCCGCCTAGCAATAAATTTATACTGACTAGGGTGCCGATACTAATGTCTGTACCGCTCTGTTATAAACAGTATGCTGTTAAACCCGAATATAAGGCGAGTGTTTTCTTCTGAAGTAGCCGCGCAGAAGAGTAGGAGTCGCTTAATAGGTGCGGTCTTACTACAGTTACCAGTAACACGTTAAGGACAAGTCATTTCCTAGTTCATAGTAACAGGTTTAGCGTTACTGTTCTTTCTCAATTCGCGGAAGCCTTAGTATTACTTGCAGTGTAAGATTTGTTCATGTTTTTTATTGCTTTTTCAAAATTTTCTTAGTTTTTTTTTTTTTGGTAAGTGCCCCAGTTGGAAGGGGTTTGTTGCGGAATATTTGGAGCCGCCCTATATTCGGGCTTATGCGGTATTTCCATATAGTTGTAGAGACTCAGCATTAATGGGTTCTGGGATTGACAGATGAACAATTCCCAAGACGTTTGGAATTCTCGGTAACCTCCCTTTAGCCCTTATTATCTCACCCTTTAGTTAAACATCGGTGTCGGACAAGAGCTTTCAGAGAGTGACGCTATGGTTATAGGTGTGGGACTGTAAAATCTTTTAAGCCCTAGAGGGTGACGTCTGAACAAGACGCCTAAGACGCTGTTCGCTGGAGGAATTAGGTTTTTGGGGACGGCGACAGCGACCAACCTCATTTCCTGCTCAACGCCTCTCTTTTGTACAATGCAATCTTGCCACCCCATACCGTCTTGGAGGGAGGTTTGCCTTATCTTGTCTAAGAACAATTCCTTCTTGACGCTGGAAATTAGAGGTGTCCTGCAAGAAACCGCGACGTCTTCCTTAATTAAAGTTCTCAGCTCTTCCCTTCCCCACGTTCCCTTGGTCCCACAGGCCCTCTATTGTGGATGTATTGTTCTGGCAAAACATAAGAAAGTAGCCCGGCAGCTGTCATGTCATGGTCCCTTGGTCCCGGTTTTATTTTTCCTCACTTTCTGCACTTTAAAAATATTTGTCAAGTTAGAGTCAGACCAGTGAAATTACGTATATCGTATTTTACCATTTAAGATTAGCGTGTGTGGATAATGTAAGCAGGTGACGAACTGCAGACAAGTAGAAATTACCTAGTTTTGCATCTGTAATCTGGATTTCGGACCTGATGGCAAATTGTTTTGTCAAAGTGTTATTCTTATTAGGATTTATGTCTGTCATTCCAGCGCTTCTGCTTGTGAATGGCGTCGATTTCTGACAGAATGAGGTCAGGCACACGGCGAGGCGAGCTGTCGTTTAAAAATCACAGGAATAGTTTCGGGTAACTTTTTTTTTTAAAAGTAACCCGTTTGTCTACAGTTTTGACGAAGAATCTTATGTCGTTTGATATACTTTCATATTAATATGTTCCATCTTTGACGTTCAGGTGACCGTGCATCGTGATAAATTCTTATAATAGAACCAACTAGATGCACTAATTTCTCAAATTTATTTTTGGAATGAAACTCTACATGTTTCGGACAGTTCATCTGACCATCATCAGGAGTTTTTCACTGTACACACCACAATGGTATATGTCATACAGGTTTGCTGACAGCTTGCGAGCAGGACCAAGACGGAACGTCCTGATTCTGCTCGCAAGCTGTCAGCAAACCTGTATGACATTTACCATTGCTGTGTGTACAGTAAAAAAACTCCTGATGATGGACAGAGGAACTGTCCGAAACGTGTGGAGTTTTATTCCAAAAATAAATTAGAGAAATTAGTGCATCTACTTTGTTTTATTATAAGAATGTTCTATCTTTCTTGCATTGATCAGGTCCATAATACATGAATAACCAACAAAATGTACTTCAATGCATTATGATATATTTTAATCACACTTTTCTCACCAACATGTTTCGGCCGCTATTGCGTCCATCTTCAGGGTGAAATTATTACAGACACTAAGGTAGAGTGTGGTTGTGTCGTCACCCCATAACAATTACAAAATTATTATAATTTCAGTTAAAATTATACAAATTATATCAATATGGGTTAAAAATGTGTAACGCTTAAAGTCGGCCGCTTGATACAGCGATGTGGTGAGTTGTTACTGCAGCGTGTAGGTGATGTGTAGACGATGTGGTATACTGGTTGAATCTGAACTTTGTGAAGAAAGAATTAGCCGTTTTAAAAATTTCATTTCGTAATGTGAAGTTAAAAAGACAGATGTTAAGTCGGCTTTTTGTAGCTGTAATTGAATTTCACTTCGCTTAATTTGCGTATGTGTGCGTGCGTGCGCCCGCGCGTGTGGGCCCGCACTCACATCATATACGTATATACTGCGCCTGGGGCACGGCAGCTAATGTGCACTTTTAGCGGATAAGAGATAATTGCCCCTGTTTAAAGCAACTTAAAGGTCACTGGTGTGTTTGTTAATGAGAGTTATTTTTTCAACCCGATGGTCTTCCGACGTGGTTTGTAGATAGATGTGTGATCACGTGAGGGTGTCGTCATTTACGTCATTTTTAAGCTGTTTGTAATCCCAGGGACTAAATTTCATAACGAATTACATTCGGAGTGCAGCTGAGGAAGTTAGTTACACCACGCCGCACCAAACTCTTAATCAAGTGACTTGGCCTAATTTCTCACATACTGTACGCAGCCAACCGAAACAAAGGCCTGCTATTGTGTTCGTATATGGAATGGAGTCGCAACAGTATTGACTTTCAACTTGTATCGGCTTGTTTTGTTGCTTTCCTCGCCGTCTTATCGTTCATTAGATTGCTTTATCTTTTCTGTTGGTCGTCTGTCTTTATTCTTATATCCTTCACAGTATACGCGCCTTCTGCTCCCTAGGGCTAGCGAGGAGCAGGAAAGGGACGCGTTGATAAAAACAAATGACGAGGGACGTCCCGACGGGAGTGAAGGCACGACGCAAGGTCAGAAATTGCGTCTCACTGTTCTCATTATTTTTCTTTCGCCAAAACCTTTTGTTTATTCATTCCACGAGACGATTTTCTTAAATAGTTAATTTGCGGAGGTGACATGAGTTCCCTGCCAGCATATCTTTCCTTGGTTCACCCTCCTCTTAGTAATTTAAAAAGAGAACGAAAGTAAATTGGCAAGTTTAATTAAGATGTTATAATGGGATAAGGTGTTCTTTTGTTTCATTTTTCCAACCCGGTGATTCATCACTAAAGGGGCCGAGGGGACATTCAAGACTTCTTACAGTAAGAAGTAAAAAGTGTACAATTCGTTCTGTGAAAAAGAATAGGGCGTCACTTGTTTTATGTACAGTGCGTCAAAATTAGATACAGTATTTATTGTAAGAATATTTAGAAGAATATATGGTCCTAAATATTATACCTCTGGTTTCCTTTGGTCCAGAATTCCGTCCCTACATCCGACCCAAAACAAATGCGGTGACACAAGGTTTTGAAATACTGCGATGGTCCTAAATATGAAAACGGAGAATGGAAAAGTCGGACGAATCGAGAACTAGAAGAGATGAGCAAAGGAGAAAATATAGTAAAATGGATAAAAGGGCAAAGGATACGCTGGTTAGGTCACCTAGAGAGAATGGAGGAGGATAGGATGCCCAAAAAATATTAACTCAAGAACTGGAAGGGACGAGAAGATGGGTAAGACCCAGAAAAAAGATGGAAAGAGGAAGTAGAAAGAGATCTTCAAGTGCTGGGAGTGAGAAGATGGAGAGAGTTGGTGGCAGATAGGTAAAAATGGAAGAATGTTGTTCGACAGGCCAAAGCCCACAGTGGGCTGTAGTGCCAACGGAAGAAGAAGAAGAAGAAGAAGAAGAAGAAGAAGAAGAAGAAGAAGAAGACTTATTGTGAGATACGGTATGTTGTATTATTGCCTTGCATATAGCTTATGTATTGATTGTTTAACCAATACAGCACACTACATGAGGTAACAAATGTCTAGGGACTTGTTACCTGACGTATATTATGTTGGTTGTATAATAAAGGTTACATCATGTTCTTCACTTAAACACTTATTGAGAAGTGCAGCTATATTCGTAAGTTTGATTTTGGCCCTCATTGTAATTATAAAGTTTGGCCAGTTCTGTAGTCTGGATTCGTTTTGCTGCTGAAATTTGGTCAATGACTCAGGACTGCTACCTAGTCCTGGAGACGGAACGTTGCGTTTGTTTGGTGGCTGAGTGGCAACAAGGTCACTTACTGAAAATGATGTGCAGGAAGGAGAGTGAGTAATCAGCACGGAAAAAAGAACTGTTGTTCAGGACGAAGATTTCCCAATTTGTGGCCCGCGACGCAGATATTATACTTTGTTAAATTCTTTATTGCTTGGGGATGTGGACTATATGGAGGGAATATGGTGTATGTTTCTGCGTGCATAGTTGTATGAGCGTAGAGAAGAAAACCAACTAGATGCTACTGAGTGCTTTTATTGCACTTATAATCTGCTCAACATGTTTCGGGCACTTATATGCCCATCATCAGGAGCTCGGGACTATACTTGTGTTATTGCCACATATGGTGTGTAATGCCTTGGTTGCTGGTGGTCGGCTGTTAGGAGCAGAGCAGCAGGTTATGCGTCTGGTGTGAGGGAAATTGTGCGACTCGAGTCGCATAATTTCCCTCATTACGGGCGCATAGCCTGCTGCTCTGCTCCTAACAGCCGACCACCAGCAACCAAGGCATTACACACCATATGTGGCAATAACACAAGTATAGTCTCGAGCTCCTGATGATGGGCATATAAGTACCCGAAACATGTTGAGCAGATTATAAGTGCAATGAAGCTTTCAATAGCATCTAGTTGGTGTTCGTCTCTACGCTTATATGGAGAGAAATTTGGTTGTGGTTGTTTCAAAAGTATAGTGGAGTCTCGCAGTTCGTGAACATCGATGCTATGGATTTTAGCCTTTCGTGATCACCCATTTTAATAACATTATTTACATTCGTGGATAACTCTGACGATTCGAGATTGGACCACATGGAATGGCGTTTCTGCTTCCTAACACTGTTATTGCGCGGATCATTGTCAGAAGTTGGGTACTTTCGTACTGTACGGAATGAGACCCGCATATAACATTTTATGTATTTTATGCTTTCAAGAAAGGGCTAGTAACCGATTAAAATAATACTTTTTGAGGGTATTTTACATTTTTGTTACTGGTCTTCCATAATTTCATGGCAACAGTTAATTTACGTTAAAAATTGATCTCGATATTGTGAATCCAATGTTTGTCACGGCTTTATCAGTCCCTGGTAATCACGAACATCGATACTTTGTTGGGTCAGACAAAAAAAAAGAATTAAATAACAGACAGCAATAAATTTGTCACAGCATCGATTGCAATAGCACCTAACAAACTTACCACGTAATTATAAGGTGCAAACTGCCAGCCGGGAGACTGGCTTTGCTGAACTGTCGGTCTGTCTTTGGGTAGATTTCCACTGGACATTATTTGTTCAGAATACAGTTTTCTTGGGATAGTGCCCTGTTCTAGGTCATAAAGCAAGTCTCTCCCCCCTCCACCGAGCTTTAGTAATTCGAAAATATAGTTTTTCTTGTTTTTTTAAAGAACTCTTTTCTTGTCGAATGGTACAAAAAGAAATACAATAATATGTTAATAGAACACAATAGGAACTCTGAGAGAGCAGCCAATGGCCTATGCCTAACATAGATATAAATTTGTGTATGTGTAGTTACGTTGATGGGGTTTGTACTTCTTCGGATGTTTGAATGTTACATTAACAGCCAGAACCCTGCTGTAGTGAATATGACTGTCTTTTATTGCCAAGAGTAGGGAAGGAACTTTTACGTCACGCGTATAGTTTTACATGGATCCCTTATGCAGTACGTCCACACGTACTAAAAAAAAACCCGTAATGATTATCCCAGACACAAGCATACTGATGTCCCGGCAGGCTAGGTGTATGGTTACACGCAAATGATGTCCTGGGGGTACGCGATGACGCTCAGTCTTTTGTTGCGGTAACACTGAGTACTGTAATTAGCTACCACGCGACATACCAAATGATGGGGTTGGAACGGAATTAGTATTAGGGTATAGGGATGTTTTTCTCTTGTATGACCACTGAGGATGAGAGAAAACATGCACTAGGTAACCTGTAGGCCTTCTTCTTGTATTACTGAAAGGTACTTGATCGATGTCATCAATACTAAATTGAATGACGTGCTGAGAGTGCCCTCTGGAGACAGTTTACTCAAACACTGTAACCAACAGCAGTACCTGTCTTTATGCCACGTAAGCAAGTGAAATACAAGGATAATTTACTTTTCTGACTTGGGCCATTAGCATTATAATTACTCTTAATTACTGCACTCTTATCTCGCGTTGGAGACACTCATGTGGCAGAATGGAATGCTGGAGTGGGTAGCACTGCTTTATTCTGGACATCCCGGGTTTAAATCTTGGTTCGGATACCAGATATCTTGATAGGTTTTTTGTGATATTACTCAGTCCCTCACATACACGCTGGGGTATACAGGCGTCCCAGTGATTTGTATCCAAAAAGAAAAATTTATATCTCTTTATCTGTTACGTATGCACAAGTACAATTTCATTCATTACACAGATGAATTCGAGAAGTTTTTTTATTGCCCACCTTAATAGATTTCAATTTGGACACTCCTGATGACAAGAGAAATGACCCGACCATATTCGACCCCCGTACACGTGTTTTGAAACATAAGTGTATTGTAGGTTTTCGAGGCACAGGGTTACTTAGGCGCGCTTTCAACTGTTGAAGGTTATTGGTTTTGACCTGGTAGATGAGGTGAGGTATCACAAATATCACACAATACCTGGCGGACTGGCGGATGCATCGGCAGAGGAGCGCCAAGCCCCTGGCCTCCTAGGTCACTTGACTTAACCCCACTGGATTTTTTCCTGTAGGGTTACGTGAAGCGAATAACCTCGTCCAGTTGTGCTCCCGGGGTATCGAAGTTTAATGATTGTTGTTTGGAGTACTGTATGAAGTTAATTAAGCAGTGTTCTCACTCTCTCACTTAAAAAAGTGAACATAACGGTTCTGATGTACAGCCGTGTTGTAAATTTACATTTAGAGAGTAAAAGTGCTTTGAAGACTGACGGGTTTCTGCAGCCGGAGCACATGTTACAGGCTTCATTAAATTCATTGGCTGTTTTGTAGGGCATATCAAGATACTTCTATTTAGCCTTCCTGTAATAGGTGCAAGCGGGATAAGACAGACAGCAATGTGTAACTTTGATTGTAAATATTTAGCAGTCCGTCACCATAGACACACTAGTCGGTTGAGTTGTAAGGCTAGTGGTATGCATTCGTCACGTACGCAATTCGAATCCCGGAGAGGACCTGCCTGGTCTTTTCTGGCATTTTTCTGAGCACCTATAAGTAAGTATCGGTTTGACACTTGTTGTATATGTCTCCGTTATAAAAAACAGTCCGTTAATGCTGTTTAGCGAAGTAATTGCTGCCTGATGGAGACCTTAACAAGACAGGCAATGTAGGTATAACGTAATACTGAGGAGCGTTCGTCTGAATATTGTTGCAATGGAAAAGCAGTTAGTGTTAAATATAATGAGTGGGTATCTGTTTCCTTTCCTTAGTTACCCGACATGCAAATCGCATCTTTTCTGCGTCGTATTATATTGTCATTGATGGCCTGTCTGGCTGTACCACGTCTCTCCGCATTACGCCATAAACGGCAGGATTTTCGGAAAACTCGTATTGATCTTCAAATATGTGTTTTTATATTCTCGGCCAATTTGTTCTGAAACGTTTCTCATTCTGAAAATAATTCAGGGAAATATTGTGATAAATATACCCAAGTCTTCACGTAAAGTACCGTTTAGTCTTGTAAGATTTTAATGAAGTGAATTTTCTCGACAGATTCTCGAAAAAAATCCTCACCTACGAATTTTCATTAAAAATCCGTAGGAGCTGAGTTATTCCGTGCGGACCGACATGACGAAGCTAACAGTCGCTCTTCACAATTTTGTTAATTCTCCTAAGAATCACACAAACTGTGTGGGCGGTATGTGGAGATTTGTAATCTTACACCTGGTGGTACATAATGTAACCAGTAGGCCTCGGAGGGTTAACCTGCTTTATTTTTCTTTGGTTGAAGTAGGTTCTTAGTTAATTGGAACCGGCATTTTGCTCATTAGATTAGTAACAGAAAGTGTCTTTTAATGTGCAACTAATTCTCCTTCTCTGATGAAACAGGTTTGTCATGCTTCCTATACACACTCGGCGTGTTGGTTTGACAGATACCGTCGTGGCCAATAATACGAGACTGTTATATGCCTGTCGATAAGTTAAATTACATCTAAAACATGTAAAGATGAAAGGACGACCATTTCTGTGTCCTTGCTGTTCGTAATGTAGTTTCGAATCTTACCTATATTACTACTATTAGTACTACATTGTATGTAGACACACAGTACTACATTGTATGTAGACACACAGTACTACAAACTAACCACAAAGTATTTCTTATACCAGAAATGCGCACAGGCTTTTTATAAATGATACTACATCGAATAGTTGAATAAAGAGACACCAACTTGATGTCACTTGCTTTATTACTTCCTTATTTACTGCTCCACATGTTTCGGATGTTAATACATCCAACTTCAGGAGCTTGCGACTTATTTGATGCGTTATTACATGGGTTGTAGTGTTGTGTAAAGATAGAGGTTGATGCATTAGCGTAGTTATTTAGTGGCGAGTGTTTAGTCGTGATGTGCGTGGTTTTTTTTAGAAAGCGTGTTTCTGTAAATGTTGGCTGGTGCGGTGTCTTATGGTTATTGAGGATGGATGTGTTAACATCCGAAACATGTTGAGCATTAAATAATGAAATAATAATGCAAGTGACATCAAGTTGGTCTCTCTTTATTCAACTATCAAGATGATGCACGATCCAATAAACATAAGAATGCATCGAATATTTTGTGAATTGAGTATTCATTTTACCGCGTTTCTCGTAAGACTTTTCTTTGTTGTGCATGCCTAGACCCCTGACCTCTCATATCCAACAAATTTCCCATATCCCTTCATGACCCCCTTTACGCTATCTGCCGTTCTCTGAATAGTTATTTTTAAAATATTTCCAATTTTATGCAATTAAAGCTTGAAATGGCAACCGGACAACAGCAAATGGGATTTGTTGGAGACTGATTTGTGTCCTGACTTGTGTCGGAAATAAAAGGTAGCTTCTATTTGTCGGTCTCTCTTTGTGTCACTTCGATAGATATTACATGAAATTACTTAAGGTCGTTAGTTACAAGAGACGTTGTTCTGTGGCTGGTCGCTGCAGTTTGTGATGTCAGTAGCCTTCATGCAGGCTTCACTATAACAATAGGCACTTTTCGTGTGCTTATCATCACTTGGAACTGGTATAAAGCATTGTGCTATCGTGTACGTTGAAACGCATGGAATGTTTGTGACGGCGGAAAACTTAGTTTTTTTGTAACGATACAAACTGATAGCAGGCTGGCTCTTGATGGTACTGGTCTCACCGGATTTGTTGTATCGCCTTATATAGCCAGTCATTCACTCATTACGTAGTCTGTCTTACGACAGGTCGAAATAAGGGTTTCCCACTCATTGCGATCTAGTGATTCCCCTTTCAAGTCCCAATATCCTCTCTTTTCCTTTAGGTCACCCAATAGCCGGTTACGTCTTCTACCTTGCCTTCCCTTCCCTTCCCTTCTATTTTTCCGTCAATAATGTGTTTCAGAAGGAAGTTCCTCTAATCCAGTTAGCTATCATTTTATTTTATTCAGGATGTTCCTTTGCCCCTTGCAACCGTGCAGTTCTTCATTTTTGTAGTTTTTAAGTTATTAATTGCTCTATAAATAGTTTTTACGCCAACTTACAGAATTCTGATCTGTGCAGATGGATTTACCTCAGGTTTTAGAGACCTGACGCATGAATTTCTGGATTCTTCAAATTCGGATGAATGAGTCCATTTCCCCAAGCGATTTCCTTCCAAACGGTGTAATTATGACGTCACCAATATATATATATATATATATATATTTATTTATTTATTTATATTTATAGCCTTGCACCTGTTTCAAAGTTTATAGGATTATAATCGATAAAGTTTACAGCGAACAGCGTACAAGCCTATCAGACAACCAATCGGAGAATTATTGCAGGAGTAATTCCACAAAGTCTGCAGCTTCAGACGCAGGTGACGTCAGCAGCGTTGGCTGATGTCACAATTTTGTATAGTGCGCGAAATCATGCGCGCGTAGATCAGCGTGTGTCTGCTGTCAGAGCAGTGGAGGTGCCAGTATTCGTCTGCTTACATAGCAGCTGCAATCATGTGACTGAGCTAACAGGTCCGTTAGGTTTGCGACACTCGCGCTGAAGGTCGTCATGACAAGTGATGGGGACTTTGTTGATGTAATCCCGCTGTACATATTAAGTAGCAAGCAGTAATGTAACGGACGAGGAACGTCTGAGGTTGCCGGACCCCACAACCAACTTGCAGTAAGTTCTGTAAGTCTACCGAGCCGCAAGCGTGTGTGAACTCTATCCGTGCTCATTGAGCGCCATCCACTGTAACCTCCGGCAGTCGCACGAATGTAATTTTAAACCCTGTGTACTATAATTATTTCTTCCTTTATTCAGTTACTATGTCATTTTTAAATTAAAAAACGCCGCTTGGATAGTGTAAGTGAAGAGTAGGCTTCTGTCTCCGCGGGTCTGAAACGACAAATGCATATTATAACCATCTCACCCTTGAAGTAGGAAGGAAGTCATTCTTTTGAAAACTCTTTTGTACATTTGCAGGTGAACAAATTTATATGAACAGACATCCGTGAGGTGATATCCTTGTCCACTCTTTTGAATCCATTGCTATCCACACCATACAGTGGGGGGGGGGGGGGGAAAAGGAACCTCACAAATGACAATTTCTAAAGGTATAAAAAAAAGTTGGGATTAACCACCCCT
>Ga0123352_10015597_pt1 | contig 12095 bp, 8 predicted proteins | sample TergutLab28metaG_FD_89700 | JGI IMG/M metagenome (GOLD analysis project Ga0123352, IMG submission 89700) | Labiotermes labralis P1 segment gut microbial communities from Petit-Saut dam, French Guiana - Lab288 P1 | ecosystem: Host-associated > Arthropoda: Insects > Digestive system > Gut ... | reverse complement strand
TCGATAGATTCACTACAAAAGACAGCTATACTTGGAACATCACACATAATACGGAAAGTACTGCAGTGTGAAGCTTGAAGCCTGAGCAGTGGGGATCACCGCTGGTTCAAGAGACGTACCAGGAAGAAAAGGTCTGTGACAAGAGACATACATATCGTATAATAATAATAATAATAAAATATGCCGTAAATAAATACGGTGAGACGGTGTAAGCTGTATTTATGTCGATCAAGACGAGGACAAGTATGAGCACTGCCAACATGGCTGTGAACTCTGAACTTTCATAAAAGGCTTGGAATTTGTTGAGTACGTGCATGGCCGACTACTGGATGCTGAGGGAGAACTCATGATCAATACATTCAGTTAAAAATGACATGTGATGACAGTGGCATCTCTCATTGCACGTCTTCGTAACAAGGGCGAACAAAGCAACCAATATAACTGATTCAATTGTAATGTCTTTCCTTCAAGCTTACAGTTTCTCCTCTTGTCAATATCATGCTTCTATGTAACAAAAGGTCCATTACTTCGATCACGTCTTGCGATTTGACGCTGTTCTTGGACGTATGAACCCAGTGCACCACTACAGATCCTGTACCTTCATAATAAATGTTAATATATCCCATCTTTTATAGCTAGGTCTCTCCCAAGTAGTATATTCCATTGAAATTTTCCAGTCATAACTCTAAATTATCTTCCCCCATGACTGTCGTGTGGGATAAGTCACGCCGATCCCATTATTTCACTTAACAACACCCGATATTCTTTGTACATAAGTAATTGTACGTGCCATTTAGATGGGTATGAAATTTAATGGCTCTGAGGAGTAAATGAAAAATATAATGCTAAGGCCTGATATTACAGTTTGAGAAGGGGCTTACAGGGTTGTTTGGATGTAACAGAAATGACTGAGTAACAGCTTGAAGGAAACAGCGTATCGAGAAGATTAAGAATTTGTCATCTTCGTCAAATACCACGAGACGGTTGAGGTCCAGATTAGACCGTGGTATTCTGTAATGACGCCATAAAAAAACATCGGCGTCATTTGTTGCCTCTTTCTTCAAGGAGAATCTTTATTTACCGTGTGGGTAGAGGCATATGGGTTCTCTGAAACGTTGGAAACCATCTGCCAATTACGTAGCGCCACACGTCACAGGACACCTTGACGATGACGAAAAACCTGACGACAAAAGTGGAGAACTTCCGAAACGTCGTTAATATCTGTATCATACATTACATGACAGAAAAAAAGTGTTTTAATATTCACCGACATAACAGCCGCAAATGTCAAAACAAAATGTCACCCTGATGACGACCAATCGCCTGACGACGGAAACTGAGAACTCCCGAAACGTCGTTAATTTATAATATATCACAAACGGTGGGAAATGTCCGACATAACAGGCCTGTACGTAGGTTTAAGTACAGAACAGGGGATCTTGCACGACACTAAAAGCAAATATGTGTCCTGTTCCTTCCTCCAACAAGTGAGATACTGAATGAAGAATTCTCAAGTTTGTTACGATCTCGCAAACACTACCAGTTAGCCATTCGTTCCACGAACGTGCGAGTCTTTTCGCCAATACACGAGCAACTTCAACATATCCATACGACTTAATAAATTCATACTGCACAGTAAAACGCGAAGAAAGAAGATACAAACGGTCCGACATATCCCTAGAGCATCTATATTGGCGAGCGCCAAGTTTCAACAGTTCCAGCAGAAACCTTAGTAAAAGATAAAGGGGAGAAAGAAATAAGGAAAAAAGTAAGAATAAAGAACTGAAGTATAAGGAAATAGATTCAATTGAATCCGTCGTGGCAGTGGTGGCGAGAGTGAGGAAGCGTCTGGGTTGGAGCGTGGTTATTGGATTGAATATCATTAGAGCTTAGCATAGCGAGTTCGTAAGGTAACGTCACAACCTTTCTGAAACTGCAGAAAAATAAGACATCACAGGTTGTTCTTTTCGAAATTGCTTGCTACTGTTAAGAAATTCAATAACTATATTCCTTTTGGCAGTACCGTTATTGCTTCACTCAAAAGTTCGAAATAATTTAGCTAACCTGAAATCTGTGGAACAAGCAATCCAACGATTGAAAGTAATACAAGGAAAAATACTACTATCATTGGCAATGCTGCTACAGACATATCAATGGAAACGGAGCAAAGATCACGGATACGAAAGAGAAAAATAGTTTCGAACAATACCGAAAACCCAGCCAGTATGATCCAATATTAAACTAACTGCACCGAGCAGAATCTTTTGTAAGAAGCTAATATGCACTTCACCGATTAAAAAAAAAGTATCCCGTCTTCAATATAGTCCGACGTTCACTACCCTATTCACAACAGCCCGCCACTGGTTCCGATCGTGTGACACATGACTATAGGCCACAGCCTCATATTTTACTTTCATAAAATCCTTTTTAATGTCACCTTCCCATCTGTGCTTAAGTCTCCGAAGAATCTCATACCTTCAAGTCTAAAAATAAAATTCTGCATGTATTGCGCATTCCCCTCATGGTGCTGCAGGCTCAAACAACGCCAACCCCTTCGAATATTGAACTAATAATGACTCAACAGCATAATGCCTCTCCTTTGAGGAACATTTATCCAAATAAAGAAAAAGATTTTCTTAATTCGTAGTAAGGATCTTCGTCTATGCTTTTCGAGAACTTTCCATGAGACCTGATTGTGTATCAGTCGTATTAACTAATTTGAACAGTTCAGCGCTCAGCTATGCGGTTACGGAAGTAATTTCATAACACGCTTTCTCTTCTAACACTGATAGTGCAATGCTACCAACAGCAGAAACACCACACACTCACCACTTCACAGTGCTGTGCGACCGCTGAGTTGTTACACCGGCTCTTGCAACAAAAGTTTGCAAACAGTACAACACACCATGTGGGTCGGGATATTTCAGTCTGTAGCGACTCACTATGGGCTGGGCGGCCCGGGGATCGAATCCCGGTGGGACGTACATTTTCCGCATTCCTCCCGAACCGTCCTGGGAATCATTCAGTCGCCTGTACAATGGGTACCGGGTTTCTTTTCCGAGGGTAAAGCGACCCGGAGGTGATGTAGACCACACATCCCCATCTAGCGCCGAGGTTAATGAAAGAGTACAGCTATACCTCTCCTGTTCAATCTGGCACTTCACTGCCTGTTATGGGGTGAATTATTTCTTAGTTTACTTTAACTTTACACCACCTCACGTCAAGTCGTTCTAGCAGCACCGACAATACGTGTTGCCTAAGCGAAACTTTCCCAGATTCCCCAACATTGCTACAGAGTATACGGCCGCAAAGCTGAGTCTTGAAGTGTAACATAATCCATCTAATAAACACAATGGACGTTTCTGTGTGAACTGTTTCTTCTTCGGATGCGAGATTCGAAGACGGCACGTCCTGGATACAAATCTGCAATGTAACCTGACTCAGTTTCTTATCATCACGACAAATAACCTGCGTATTTCGTAAAAGGTGCGGAGTTTCTTAGCTGTGTTCTCAAGAACTATGCATCGTGCAGTTGGTCACGTTTCGACGTACCGAGAGACACCAACAAATTTTAATTCAAAGTTCTGTCATTTCACGACCCAGCCAGGAAAGGGTACTGGCATACATTCAGGAGGTTCCAGGTTACAATTTCGCCTGGCTGGCTTACTGGTTATACTGAATGAGTCTTTTGTGGTTCCTCTCAGTTCGTCTAGAGATGCGCGTGACTAGTTCCAAACAACGCACTGCACGAAATGCGTCTAACGGTAGCGCAAACGCTGGGCTCGCTAAGTCCCAACGAGAATACTTTGAACGGGACAACACTGACCATAAGGCAAGTGTATTTGTTATCGAGAAATAAATTCAGTCTGAAAAATATCTGATCACATCACTGATTCCTAGCACCTGTCACCAGCTTCTGTAGGTACAGAAAATGACAACCTCGTAATACAGGTCCTCACTTTAACTGACAAATATTGCTTATGGGTGGTCGGTTGAATTGGCGACGTTAATACGATAAATGAGCCGAAAGGAAGTGGCAACCTACAGTTGTCAGATAAAATAATTACTCTGTACAAACCATTAGTTCAACGGAAATAAACATCTAGTACTTTGCCGCTACAAGCTTACGAGATGGCCAAGGATTGGATCTGAAATTAAAATCGTAACTAAAAGCTTGTACTCAAATAACTGGTACAAAGTGTTGCCGGTTCGATATCAAATGCGGCCACCGATATCGACAATAAAAAGTATAACAAATGTGCATGTCACAACAATAATAACAACAAATCGTCTGAAGAAAAGAATCAAGTAAAATCAAGAATTAGATTAACCCAATTCAACGAAATGCTCTCGGGCAGACAGCCGCGTCAACATGTGAAGTTTTTCCGACGTGTCAGGGAATGACTCCGTCCCCATCTTCAGGGTGTTGCTAATGGCATGGCAGAAGCAAAACTTCAAGCCTTGTAGCTTAACCTATACATTAAATATATCACAATCAAGAAGGCCCAGCGTAATTCCTTAGCACAGAGACAACGCATGAATGAGCACAAGGGACCAGGATGTAAAGTAACGGAGCAACTCGCAGTTGTATCAATTATAGTTCACGTGTGCTATATGCAGGCAGATTCGCTGGAGTGCTTAGAAGGCACCACCTAATTCTCTGTATACAGATGGAAGCGGGTAAGTGTCTGTGGTAACTAAAACTTGTAAGCGTGAGTGCGCAGAAGCCACTCTTCATTGTAGCATTCTCAGGGGGGTGGTGGGAGGAAGGGGCACAATTTCTTAGCATCTGACTTTGATGACTAGTGGAAGAAATGTGACGACAGACAGCTTTCTACTGCACCCCATCAGACAGTCCATTACCCTTAAAATGCAAACAACACAGTTCTATCTAAAACAGACAAGCTACACTAAGCTGTCATTGGTAAAAGAAACCCAATCCTCTTACGTCGCGCATGTTTTACGTCTACACACATTCCTTATTGTGCCTGAATTCCCTAGTTTCGCCCACACAAGTAGGATGATATATGGCGAGGTCTTAGGGGGAGAGATATATCATCGTTGAGGTCCCCGGTTCGCGTACCGATTTACATACTAATATTTCATGTTGGTATCGCCATATTTCGTGCATAATCTTTTGTAAACATTAGACGATCTACCATCGTTCCTGACGTCGCTACAAAAATAGAGTATGCACAAAAATAAATGGAAAAGAACACGCAAAGAAAATGTGGGAGGAGGAAGACGACTGTGAGGAAGACGGATTAAGACCGAGATGAAAAGAAGTTTGCGGTAATGATATTCAATGGGCCGATGATGCATAAATGCGTCCTGTGTGTAGAAATGGTTAAAAGTACGTAATTTTACAATTCTGTTTTAAATAGCTGTGCTAATCTGCAGTCCATTACTACGACAGTCTCCTTATTCTTAGTTCTTCTTCTCCGAAAACACACTTTCTATCACATATACATATCGAATATTAAGTGTTTATTATATACCAACATATGCACAAATAAGTAATGTAAATTTATATTAAAATTACTCCGACATGTTTCGCTGTTAATACACCATCTTCAGGGAGTTTACAGTTGTGTTAGCTAAAGTTATGAATTATTAAATGATAAAATACAATATAGTAGAGTGTGGTTATGATAAAATCTTAGTAAATATGACCGCATAAGTAGTTCCTGGTTAGGCGTGTGTGTGTGTGTGTGTGTGTGTGTGCGGTGCGGAGTAAACAGGAACACTGTTTACTCCGCACCGCACACACACACACACACACACATATGTACCAAGATTTTATCATAACAACACACTACTATATTCTATTTTATCATTTTAATAATTCATAACTTTAGCTAACACAACTGTAAACACCCTGAAGATGGTGTATGAACACCGAAACATGTCGGAGTAATTTTTATATAAATTTACAGCACTTATTTGCGTATATGTTGGTGTATAATAAACACTTATTATTCAATATGGACGGTATGAACATAAATTTAATACATGTTTAAATTCACATCTTTGACATCTCTATATTATTATGATAAATTATTTTTAAAATAAAATGGCAGCCAACACATTATATGTACATCTTGCATTTTCTTAGACGCTGTCAGCCTGCGTGATACCATTTACTTACTTACTCTATGGAGCAGTGTTCTTCTTGAGAAGCTAACCCATTCACAGCTAGTCAAGGAATTATCCGCATTTTACGGAACACAAAGGTTCATTAACGCATTCAAAAGTGCCCGCCACCTGTCCCTATCCAGAGCCAGCTCGATCCAGTCTATAACCCCACATCCCACTTCCTGAAGATCCATCTTAATATTATCCTCCATCTATGCCTGTGTCTTCCAAGTGGTCTCTTTCCCTCAGGTTTCTCCACCAAAAATCTGTATACGCCTCCCTTCTACCCTATACTCGCTACATGCTCCGCCCAACTAATTCTTCTCGATTTTATCACCCGAAAAATATTGGTTGAGGAGTAGAAATCACGAAGCTCCTCATTATGTAGTTTTGTCCACTCCCCTGTTGTCTCGTCCCTCTTAGGCCCAAATATCCTCCTCGACACCCTATTCTCAAATACCCTTAGCCTACGTTCCTAACTCAATGTGAGCGACCAAGTTTCACACCTATACAAAACAACAGGCAAAATTATAGTTCTGTATGTCTTATAATCTTTAAATTTTTGGGTAGAAAACTGGAAGACAAAAGATTCTGCACCGAATGATAGCAAGCATTCCCTGACATTATTCTGCTCTTAATTTCATCCTGAGCTTGACACCATTCCTGTCTGCTAACGAAAAACGTAAATATTGAAATGTATACATCCGTAATTTGCCTGGTGTTTTGTACGTGTGCAAAATTTTGTCACTTACGTTACTGGACTGGGGGTGTTCGAGAAAAGGGTGCTGAGGGGAACATTTGGACATAACTGGGACGAAGGAGTGGAGACTGGAGAAAACTGCACAATGAGAAGCATTACGATTTGTACTCCTCGTCAAACATTATTCAGACGTTCAAATAATGTGAATCGCATCGTTGTTGTTGTTTAAAAAATTTCTTTAACAAAAGATAAAAAGCACACAGGCATAAAGGCCACGATATTGCAAGAACATCAAACCACGTGAAGTAATTCCAAATATGGCCACTAGGAGCGCACATGTTTGTCAGAAAATGGCGATACATTCCGAGAAAGCGTTTAGTGTGCTCGAGTTCCGTTCCATAAAACCCATGGCCATTCTTCAGTACGATTTCAAGACAGTGGTTTCATGTGCACAAAGAAAATTGAAGGCAGGCCGGTTACTTGTGCAGAAACAGTTGGTAATGTTAGGCGGCTCTTTCGGCTCTTTCTGCTCAGCTATTCCTGCATCTACATCGGTCAACAGAATGGACGATTCTGACACAACGTCTTCCTTCTGTCCCTAGAAACTTCAACTATTACACAGCACTAAGTCAAATGAAAAAGTTCTAAGGTATAAATTGTTGTGTGATGACTGACGACCTTGGTACACATAAGACCTATCTGTTCAAAATATATATTTAGTAACAAGGTAACTTCCCACGTGCGCAGCGTTATGGACAGACACAGTTTTTAAGAATGCAAAAATGAAAATCTTCACACGACTAATCGTATTAGGGATAGTTCAATGGTGACCGTGTTTCGCGCTATGACCTCTGAAACAAAGTACCGCCCTTTTTCTCTGCTGAAAACAAAACGGAACTATCAACTTCGACTTGTGTGAGACCTGTCTCACAGCCGACCTGCTAAGGGAAAAACCGGATGTTGTTTTCCAACACGATCTAGGATCGGTCGGTAGTGCCACACGGCACGCGCGAAAAAAAGTTTTTATTTAATGACGCAGTCAATTCTGCGGTTAGGTTTGATGGAAGACGACTTAAATGTGAGAATGAGCACTAATGGGAAAATGATACTGACAGGGGAAAACAAACAGTCTCAATTTCACTTTGTTCATGAAAAATTCCAAACACACTGGTCTGGAACTGAAACCGAGCCTCCGACTAATCCTGTGACTAAACGCCTGAGCCACGACACAGCCTCCATGTGGCGCTTTCTCCAAACCTGACACGCTCGACTTCCTCTGGAGCTATATCAAGGATCAAGCTGATGACTAGGCCTGTGTTCCAGCTACTGGCAGCGACGTCGGCAGTTATGAGGGCAGAATATCAAACGCCGTTTGAAACCTTTATAGTGAAATGAAAGAAGAGACAGAGTACGGCGCTGATGTGTGCGCAGCCACAAGCGAGGCTCAAATGAAACTTCACTAATATCATCACATAGCTTTTTGAAGTTCTCCTAACTGTGAGTTAAGTTTAACTCCTGCGTGACGTTCAGTTTTTTTTTTTTGTAAAATAAATTTTCCAAACTACGCAGAAAATGTGTGGTCATACAGGACGATGTCTTGAAGCTTTCATCGCGACCAAACTCAATAAAATGTTTTCGGCCTCTCAGCCGCCTTAGGTGGTTAAATTGAGCCAACATTTCCAGAAACTGACTTCAAAGCATCAGAAACTTAGGGACGGAGACGGAGTTAGTTTCGCGAACGCTGGCAGCCCCGAGAGGATTATATTAAATTGGCGTTACCCTGTACACATCGGCGCGTGTAGTGCAGTCGTTCTCAGAATTTATAATCGTTGATTAGCCTCTGATCTCTATTTGTCCAGCTGTCACTACCACACAACCCTGTAAGGCACTGACACAATAACGTAAGTGACCGAGGCATGTTGAAGGTCGTGAAGACCAAACGGGCATTAATCAGACGTCCGAACTATAGAAACAAAAAGGTCTACAATGCTGACAGAATGCCCATATAACAGTGAACACACTAAACCCCACCGACCACCGGAACGTACTGACAAACTAGTGCATGCTGAATCCTTAAAGAAATACCCCCCTTTCTAGGGAACTCAAAGACACAAAAACGCGCTCATGACAACATGCTACTTGGCACTATGTTGCACCACTTTAATCCAATCAACAACCTCGCACACGCTTCTTTAATGTATATTTGAATATTTTCTACCCATGCCTAAGCCACCATTGCGGCTTGCCGCCCAAAACGAAGTGTTAATTTGTCAGTGCACACCAAGTCGATTAAGAAATCAAGAGCGAAAAACAGATAAGTGATGCTGGAGTGGGTTACCATGCGGTCCAGTACTTCGACAGAAAATTGTGAACGTGATAACATGAAAATGTACATAATGTTGGAGGTTTCTACCTTACATTATGTTGATATCTATGTAAGTCTGGAAATTTTCAAAGTAGTGGTCGATCATACAGTGATCTACTAAGCTGTGACAAAGAGTCATATTAGAAGTGTATAGCATCGTCCCTTCTTGGAGTCTATAATGTCTTATAGGCAAGAAACTGACCAATCGGATCCACTTAAGAGGGGCAGGAGATACCAGTTGTTCCAGCCAACAGGAAGAGTGGACATGAATTATGAGAACCAATAAACAATATTTTAACAGCCATAACTAGCACCACTAGCCGCACAGAACACCACCTTTGTTACATGAAGGAGTTGATACATCCGTCTGGGAAAAAGGAAGAATATAACAACTCTCTTTCCCGTAAAGGTTTCTGTCGGATCTGATTCTGTCGAATTAACTATGCCATCAGTTCCAGACTGGATGTAATAAATCAAACCCAAGCCTGTGGAATCATACCTTGAAATCCCTGCTGTTCCCCAAGGTCCTCCTACATGATCATCCTCTGACAGTTACAGGCGCGAGCATCCCCTTCGACAGCCTACACCAATTCCAGGGAAATGGGGCGAGTTTTCGCTGGTAATTTAGATTCATTAGCTGTCTCCATATTCCTAAGATCGCGTGTAATTCGGATTGGTCCCCGTCAACATCATGTTGTACGCCTGCCTGTTCTTAACCTTGCCTTGCTTCCAGCTGTAAATCAATATTTCTAGCATGCACGTTCCTACACTTCTGTACCATCGCTGGAAAATTTAGAGACAGCGCTAATACAACACCCAAGTATTCTATTTACCTCAGATCGATGGAGAGAAAAATCTAGATCATAAAAGCACATGCAATCAGCATATGTACTTTCTGACTGTGCTAGTACATGCCTCACAATAATATAACGAGTTTGAAAGTCAAAATAAAAGCTGTAGGACCAACAGAATATTAAGGAAGACAAAGATGATTGCGAGCAACACGGAATAAAAGACGCTGCGTCAATTTAAACTGAAACATTTCTTACTTCTTCAACGTAAACTAAAACATTTCTTACTTCTTTCACTAAGGTAATTAAAATGTAAGACAGGTAAATAACGTGGTGTTAATTTATAAATTCAAGTCTTTCTGCCCTCCTCATTTTCTCGTATTCAGTCTGCAGCTGGTCACTACGACGGGCATACGACGTGACGCAAAACCTGATCTATGTCACTGTTGTTTCTTCATTATGCAACATGACATGGACGATTTAATACACAATTAAATTAGCAGCAAACGTGTAAACATCAGGTGGTGTCATGTGATAAATAATATCGACGACGCACAGAGCTTTAAGAGACTGAATTATGACTAGTGAGATTAACTCGAAACCCTGTTCCTTGTATTGTACCAACTTCCTCGTGCCAATAATATGTAATTAACGGCACGTTACTGTTCACATTACTTGGGAAATTTATCAAAGATACAGCATACGCAGGAACAGGGCCGGCGCGAGACATGTGGCCCCGCTGCACAGGTTAATATTTTGGCACCTCGCCCAGACCGGTAGTTTGATGACCTCTAAAAACGATATTTTTAAAATGTTCACGCCTAGAACAGGGCTGGCGAACATTTTTAAGACCGCGTGCCCAAACAGCTGTTAATTTTCGGAGAAAATTTCTCGCGTGTGGACACCAGAGTTCACTAGCACCATATGTTCGGCCGTTCCAGCGACACGCATCGTTCCTTGTAGGATGGCGTCCAGGGCAGCTCACCGGCTGGACCGACCCTTCCTCCGACCCTGCATAGGGTTATCCAGAACAACAATTTTGCCTGTTTAAAACATGTATGGGCCGGTCCCAGTAGCCGTGCGGTCTAAGGCATAGGTCTGCCGCCGCTCGCCTGCTGAGATCGTGGGTTCGAATCCCACCAGGGGCATGGATGTTTTTCTGTTGTGAGTGTTGTGTGTTGTCAGATAGAGGTCTCTGCGACGAGCTGATCACTCGTCCAGAGGAATCCTACCGACTGATGCGTCGTTGTGTGTGATCTAGAAACCTCAAGAATGAGGAGGCCATGACCCGCGTTGGGCCGCAGCGTTACAGGGGGAAAAAAATGCATGTATAGATGTGCAGCTTGGTCTCTCATATTATAGGACAAATATAGGCTGAGGAAGTTCGAAATAGGGTAACGAGGAAGACATATAGGCCTAGGACGGAGGAAAAGGCATGAGGATGGAGAAATTTCGTAATGATGAGCTTCACATTCTGTACCTCTAACCCAATATTAACTAGAGTGACCAAACGAGGAGGATGCGGTAGGCGAGGAATGTGAAGGGGAGAAGAAAAATGCATTGGCCTACATGGGTTTGGTGAAGTAATCTGAAGGAACGGAAGCACTTGGAAGACCTAGGTGTAGATAAGTGTAAAGTATTAACAAGTTTCTTACAGAATATGAAGGCACATAATTCTAGCCCCAGACAGGAAAAAGTGGTAGGCTCTATGTGAACGCGGTAATGAACCTTCGGGTTCCGTAAAATTTGAGGAATTTCTTGACTAGCTGGTTGAGACTAGGAGCTTCTCAAGTAGGGCCCTGTTCTGTGGAGACAGCTAGGTGGTTGGTCAGTTGCATGCAGAGATGTAGTCTAGTATCCAAAAGATACATTGACGAGTATTTAATAAGAGTGTATTTCCGATGTGGGTCAAGGATTGAGTAGACTTTTGTTTGACAAGAAACTCTGCGGAATTAGAAAATGTTTACAATATGATGTAAAAAGCTACTAAATCTGAAGAATTATTCAATTCTACGGGCTCTTTATTAAACTAAGCAGTGTCCAAATACCTGCGGCTAGTATATGTCTGTTAATTTTCTCAGCACAACGATGGGGGGGGGGGGGG
>Ga0123352_10015596_pt1 | contig 12095 bp, 6 predicted proteins | sample TergutLab28metaG_FD_89700 | JGI IMG/M metagenome (GOLD analysis project Ga0123352, IMG submission 89700) | Labiotermes labralis P1 segment gut microbial communities from Petit-Saut dam, French Guiana - Lab288 P1 | ecosystem: Host-associated > Arthropoda: Insects > Digestive system > Gut ... | reverse complement strand
TGGGGGTTTTTTTTCAAAACCCCCCCCCCCCCCCGAAACCATTTAAAATCATAATTGTGAAAATTGGAGTAACGCAAAGGAAAAGAGTGTCTATATCTGTGCGGTGAGATAGATACCTGCAGTGCGATTGGTTACATAACACTGCGGGTTCTGTAGTTTTGTGTCCGGCGTAAAAGGAAATCAAAACAAATCAGACAAGCAAAACAGCGAAGACCACATCTTCAAAATGTGTGTACTATATTGGGGTACTAACTTACACTTGTTTCAGACGTATGAACTTCGACCTCTGTGTTCGTGAGTGGGGAGCTGCAGAACTTGTTTAAGAATCTTGTAAATAAAGCCAACTTGGTGCACAATTTTTTTTAGTATGCTTATTTCTTTTCTCTACACGTTTCGAGTAACTACGTGTCCATCATCAGGAGAAACAGCTGTATCTATGCGAAACTCCGTATTTGTCACTCTGTTTAGATGACTGTCTGGTACGCAGTGTGGAATACCAGACAGTCATCTACACAGAGTGACAAATACGGAGTTTCGCATAGATACAGTTATTTCTCCTGTTGATGGGCACATAGTCGCCCGAAACATGTAGAGAAAAGAAATAAACATACTAAGAAAAATTGTGCACCAAGTTGGCTTTATTTACAAGATTATACAAGGATGCACAGTCAAAAAAAAACATAAAATTGTTTAAGAATGTGTGCGATTCTGATAAGTCATTTCAAGGAAAGAGTCACGCCCTTCTCTCTTTTTTAATTTTTTTCCAGTTACGAACCGTGCGATGCCACGTGACCTCAAGATACCATGTTCACACTGCTACGAGTTTACGTAAAACTCGCATCGCAGAGACAAACCGCCAAGCAGTCACGATGTAGCAGTCAGCTGCGACAGACTGGACGCAATTCTTGCACCCTGTCGCCTACCGACACCCTCACGGAATTCGACGAAGGTTCAAATGTCAACCGAAGCGGCAGACACGAACCCGTTCACTTAAGGTGCAACGTGATGTTCATCAAACAGGAACTGGAGCAGAAACGTTCTTAGAAATGCGTTCGACATCGAAACTCACGCAGCTTCTCGACTATGCTGATGAGATCCGTGTTTTGTCACTGTCTGTCTGAGCAAATGCATGTATAATATCTTGAAATAGTCCACGACCAATTTCTCCCAAATCCGTATACTTACTATCATATTCGGTGTTATACAAATAACTTTTGCTGTTGAAACAGCGTTGTTAAATATTTTAAGAATTGATTATTGAAGACATTCTACAAACGAACTTAACTTCTACACTTTATAAGTTCCCATCAGAGGCTAGATGAAAATATGAACGAATGTATACGTACATTGTCCGGCAGCTTTCACATCGACTAAATTCAACAAAATCTTCTCAAACGTACAGTCCCTAATTTATTCTGGCGACAGGTTTGCAACTTTGAGTGTCTTCTACAGGAGTAAGTCTAAATATTTTCGCCACCTGGAAGTCTAAACGCATAACCGCACGATTCTGGCCAAGGTTTGCAGTCAAACGACAGAATAAACATAGTCAGTACGTATACTGTTTCTTTATATTCGAAACAGGAACGGCCTTAATAAAATGCGCGTATTTCTGGAAGACGGAAGAAGGCACAAAGTTTCAAACGCCTGCATTAAATGGTGCTCTTGTTCGTACGGAATCTCTGTTCGTACAAATGAAGCTAGCAAATCAAGAAGTACGACTATATGAATGGCTACAACACCAAGATATCCATCCTAATATTATCCACCCATCTACGCCTATGTCTCCCCAGTGGTCTCTTTCCCTCCGGTTTCCCCACCAAAACCCTATACACCCCCCTCTCCTCACCCATACGCGCCACATGCCCAGCCCGTCTCATTCTTCTCGAATTTATCACCTGCACAATATTGGGTGAGGAGTACAGATCATTTAGCTCCTCGTTATGCAATCTATTATTAGAAAAAAGAAAACGAAGACAGGGTCAGAATTGAATACCACGTGACAAATTAAATTGTATTTTCTGATATTCATTTTCAACAAAAGTGTAACATTCACCTCCGTGTAGCTGCGGAAGGACCCGCATCACTACCAAAGTTAAAACACGTATGCGAAATGAGCCTCATCAACACTTAAGCAGCCACCAACCTAACCCAAGCCAAAACTCCCAAGTTTAAAAAGAATGAACCAGTCACACGAAATTTAATGGATATCCTTTAAGATGTTTAGGAGTGGAAACAGGAATATGGTCTATAAGGTAAAGGGTCTATAAATGTGACGTCTCTTGTACACGTGTGGTTTATGGATGCCATCCAAGTGCAAAATTGTGCTGTATGCTTCATTTAAATAACAAAACTGACTTACAAATGTTCTTTATTTTCCTACATTGTAACAAGACAGGTTACGTACGAATAACGTAACAATGTGGCGCGTTCGCGTAAACATTGTTGCAACGGAAAGCAACAATGCATTCCGTGTGTACTGTTCAGCTACATGTCACTATCAATAATTTAGAAACTGTATTAAGTGCCCCCCCCCCCAATGCCACCACATGTCCTTCTGGACTTCGTGGTCCTCCCTCCTGGGCATGGCAGGAGTGTAACCGACTTCTGAGGTTGGGACGCCCATGAGGCGCAGTTATGTTGTCCCGATGATGTTAGTGGTGATATAGGAGGATGTAGTGCCAGGAGGGCCCTTAAACCTAAATTCTACCAACCTACCCAGACCATGGCCACCGCGGCAATCCTCCCCTTCAGGGAAAATTCCCACGCTAGAGCCGGGAATCAAACCCGGGACCTCATGATTAGTAGTCAGAGACTCTGACCACTAGACCATGAGGCAGGTATTAAGCGTTGCATAAATGTTTTTACGGCGAAATTACGTCGCCGGAAAAAATAAAATATACTTAAGGCTTCATGTAAAGAGTCCGACATCATATTTGTCCGATTTTAACCAAAAATTGGAGTTTCACGGTAGATTTACACTAAACACTCTACACTGTCAAATTTCACGGAAATTCTTCCGGTGGGAGCTACTTAGATACATGCGGACAGACCAACAGACGGACGACTACGTGATACAGGCCTAGTAAGGATAGGCGCAAAAGGCATAATAAAAGGTAAAGTGATCCTGTTACAGGCCCGGTGTGGCCCAGAAGGTGGGTAGAGGTATAGCTCTACTCTTCCATGACTGCGGCACTAGAAGGGGGTTAGTGGTCAGCAGCACGCCCCGGCCGCACTTTACCCCCGGGAAAGACCCGGTACCCAGTTTACAGGAGGCTGGGTGCGACCCAGAGCCGGTCTGGACGGGCGGGAAATCTCGTCCCCACCGAGATTCGATCCCGGACCGTCCAGCCCGTAGTCAGTCGCTATACCGACTGAGCTACCCGTTCCACAACAGGCATCATAGGTTACGTAAATGTGGGAACATATTATGTTGGAGTTCATGATGTTCGTCGTTATGAAACGCGAAGAAATACAGAATGAGAAATTAAAAACATATCCACTAATTAAAGCGCGAACTATTTTTGGGGATTTACGCGCCAACTCCACTCCCATAGTGTCCAGACCGAATCTGGGGCACACCCAGTCCCATATCTGATGGGTACCTCTTTCCTCTGGGGAAAAACTACCAGATCATGAAACTGATCACTCACGTCCATCTCATGCCGTGGTTTAAGAATCTGTGGAGCTACAACTCCACTCTCCCACATGGGTTAATGGTGTGCATAGGGAAAACTTTATTATGTGTCAACTCTATCAGCTAACGTTCTTCAAAATGTAACACAAAGACCCGTTGGCTATCAGCAGGCGAAATCACTGGTGTCTGCCAAGACGGAAAGCTGGAAAGCACAACACCTCTATGATACGATCTTCCACGAACAGTGGATCAAGAAATTACCAGCTTTCATGGTACCCCCCCGGCGTTCACCCTTGTTCTCGAAAACTCATCTACTTGCACATTCTAATATTACCCCCATCTACCAGCAGAGATGAGTAATACTCCGCGTTGATAATTTGGCCCTTTGGAAGACAATCAATGAGGAGGATGCCGTCTTGATCCCAAAAAACCGAGGCGACAAATTTTCCAGCGGATTTTTGCACTCGAATTTTATTGGGGGTGAGCCGCTATGCCGCCACTTGAATTGATTGTTGCTTTGTCTCCGGGTCATATTGATATAACCAGTTTCGTCCAAGGTCACCAATCGCGACAGGAAATAATTTGGATCGCGCCAAAAAAATTCCAAAACTAGCTCAGGCAACTGGCACAGTTGACGTTTTTGATCCGCGTTCAGGCATTTCGGGACCCACTTCGCGAAGAGCTTCTGCATGTCCAAATCTTCATGAATGATGGACCCAACCCGTCACGTGAGATGTCCAGTTGCACAGCTATTGATTTAGCCGAAGTCCGGCGGTCTTTCAAGATTATCTCGTGAATTTGATCAATAATCTCCGGGGTGGTCACTGTTTTGGGTCGTCCAGGACAAGGCGCATCACAGGTGGAAAAATCACCACGTTTAAACTGGGCCACCCAATTTTTGACGGTGGCATATGATGGTGCATATTCCCCTAATGTTTCTGTCAGAATGGCGTGAATTTCCTTCGGTGCCTTGGAAAAAAAATACTTAGTGACAGCTCGCGTCTCCATGTTGTTGAAATTGTGCACGTCGCCTGACATGCTTCCTTTCAGCCTCTGTAACAAGAAAAGACTTGGAATTCGGTACGTGAACAGACCCCTCTTTCCAACTACACTATCGATTCCGCCCTACATCGGGAAGTACGTCGGGCTAAGGACTTATCACCGCCCCTCCTACTTATTCTTTGCTTCCTGTATACAGCAATGGGTGTTAACTGTTGATCCCTGGTCTTTTTCTTAACAACCAAACACAATGACTTACAACAGTCATCACCCAACTTTTGTACGGCGGCCTCGGGCTTGAAGCTGTCCACTCATTTCTATCTAGTGCCGAAGTCAGATTGCGTGGAGGTATGTCTCCACTTCCCCACACGTCTTCATGGTGCGCTTCTTAATGAATGAATTAGCCCAGTAAACTATTTTGACGTTCACGTGACCGCGCATCGTGATAACTTCTTATAACAAAGCCAACTAGATGCACTAATTTCTCAAATTTATTTTTGGAATAAAACTCTACATGTTTCGGACAGTTCCTCTGTCCACCATCAGGAGTTTTTCAATGTACACACAGCAATGGTATATGTCATACAGGTTACAGTTACAGCTTGCGAGTGCGATCACGACGGAATAGGCTTTGTCGGCCCCGAGCCAATTTTCAAGCTTTGAAGAAGCGAAGAATATCTTGCCCCTACTGAGAATCGAACCACGATTCCTCGGATGTCCAGTCCGTACAACAAATACACATATGCGGGCGCTTATATATATATATATATATATATATATATATATATAGACTCCGAAGACATCAGATGTTTGCAATTGCCTTATATAATAATAATAATAATAATTATTATTATTATTAATGTGTTGTGCTGTTTCTGTTATGGGTCACCTGGTTGTTGATTCAGCACGTTAATAAACTAAACTGAACTGAATTAAATTATTACTTAAAGCTTGAACCAATTTTCACCATCTCATCTCCATGTCTACTACCCTCATATTCATCGTTCAATATAATGACGATCTCACATCTCGCACTTCACACATTTGTCGCATTAATGTGAAGTCATGCAGTTTGATTTTGGCCACAGTAAAGTGCTAACTGCACACACGCTTGTATGTGGGTAGTAAGAACGGACGAAAAAGAAAAGATATGAGAAAAAGGGATTTGATGATAATAATAACAATAAACTGCAATTGGGTTGTCACCCGGTGGCAGTGGTTATTTTACATATATACAAAATATGAAATTGGTTACCAATAAGTTTAAGTCGGGAAGTCTACATGAGAAGCATGTAATGGCACCTTGGAATCTTGGGAACCATCTCAGCATTTGCTTTTAGGCACAGGGAAACCAAGAAAGACCTGTGTCGAGGTGGCCGGTCGCAGGACCTTCCGAGTACTGACTTATAGCCAGCAGTCCGGCATCTAAAGTAAAAAACAGCAATACACACATAGTGCAACAAACACACGTAAGTACAACAAAAACACATTCATAGGACCGTGCATCGTGATATATTCTTGTAATGAAAGCCAACGAGATGCACTATTTCTCATATTTATTTGATAAAGTACTGTACATGTTTCGGACAGGCCCACTGTCCACCACATCAGGAGTATCCAACACTGTATACACGCAATAGGTATTTGTCGGCATACGCCATCTGAACTAGCATGACAAATACGTATTGCTGTGTATACAGTGTTGAGATACTCCTGATGGTGGACAGTGGACCTGTCCGAAACATGTAGAGTACTTTGTCAAATAAATTTGACAAATAGTGCATCTCGTTGGCTTTCATTATAAGAAAAAAAGAAAAATGGAGACGGCATGAATGCGTTTACTGAGGGTTACAGATCGACGAACTGTACCCACCACGACGACACTGCGGAAGTGGCAATAACTTACACGAATGCAATAACAGAGCAAACTGCGCAAAACGGGATGGCAAGGACGCTTGGAAGGAATGTCTAACAGCCTAACGTCGAAGCTGTTGGCGCAATTTAAGGAGAAGGACGTTCGAGCAAGCATGGAACAGTTTTTATCCTTGCAAACAAAACAGGACAACAGCTTAGTGACAGATGAAGACGACATAAACCACTTTAATGTCACATTCACATCTACGCCTGGACCTCCGGCGTACATCCTTGCGTTACCATTTCCGCGCCAGTATCGCGTATGAATTCGCAGAGTATAACCAACAAGATGCAACGTTTCACAATCTCTTTATTTCTGCAAGACGCTATGCATATTTCAGACGGGTTTTCCGTCCATCATCAGGAGCTCAAAACTACACATACAGCGTCACGTATTGGTCTGACAAATACCTGACGCTGTATGTGTAGTTTTGAGTTCCTGATGATGGACGGAAAACCCGTCTGAAATATGCATAGCGTCTTGCAGAAATAAAGTAATGGTAAAACATTGCATCTTGCTGGTTATACTCTGCGAATATATTAGCGATGCACGGACCTATGAATGTTAAATCGTGTATGAAGTTCTAATTTTCCTTAAATGCAAATTCCGCTGAAGCCAATCAGCTCGAAGCGTAACAGTGTACAGTAATGAAAAAACGCTGGTAGCACGCACAACTGATCATGTGACAGTACACACTTTTACATAAGACGAATGGAATCAACACAGTACTGAGTCAGCGGTTTATAAAAAGCCTCGACGTTCCTACGTAAGACACTTCAAATGTTGTATCATTGTCATATCGTTGGTAAATGATTACATAACCACCTTACAACCAGAGTGACGAGAGTTCCCAGTTGTTATGCAAAACCCGAAGGTTACCCACCAAGGAACCATGGGCCTAAAACAAATAACTGAATTTAATCGAAATACCGCAACCAATTATGTCAAAGTTCTTTTCAAACGCAATTATTCTCTTTCATAAGAACTGTTCAGTCTGCATGGCAATGGTTTTGGGTCTCCCGGTCTCCCTGTACTTCTACATTACTCTGGTTTGTAATGAAGTGCAAGTTTTGTGTCTGGCACTGTACCCATGGTTAAGCTGGGTTAACCATTTTTTACCATACTCACTTTTTAACCCCCAGTCTAATCTAACTCTGAGCAATTCGTTTCTAATTTTAGATTCATTTATGTACTCAAATTAAAACAGAAATACAGGGAACTACAAATTTGGTTTAATCTCGTAAATCTTTATACAGCCGGAAAGGACTAATAGGATCACATCGTAGTAGCACCAGCAGTATTAATTATTATTATTATTATTAGTAGTAGTAGTAGTTGTTGTTGTTGTTGTTGTGGTGGTGGTAGGTGATGAGTATGATGAGCTAGTACAGCTCTTACTACTGCATAAAAATTCACTTCGTCTTCTTAAATTTTAGTAACATTCTTATTTCTTTTAATACAGGTTTACCTTATATATAGAGGTGCAAATGATGCCATCATTCTGCACAAAAAAAAAATCAACCATCACGTGCAGTTGTCTTTAGCCTCCTCCCACAGCCCCCCCCCCTACCCCAACCACATACACCTTATTTTTTACTGTACTTGCAATAGTACCATTGCTGAAATTACTGCAGGGCATTTGAAAATGAAGTAAAACCACAGTGATGATATTAATGGAGGACGCCAGGAAACATGGACTGAAAACACGAAAACCGTAATAAATAATGACATTATAGAACAAAAAGCAACTAATTGCATCTTTTCTAAATTAATGTTTTAATTTTCAATATTTGATGTCTTCTACAGATTTCGAACCCGAGGGTTCATCTTCAGGAAGATGGTTGTGTATACAGTGTGTTTTACATGCGTCAGTAAAACAAGTCTGGTAGACAGAAGAGTGTGTTCGATATTGTGGTCTAGGTATAAACTCTCTACATACCAGACTGCTTATACTGACGCATGTAAAACACACTGCATATACAACAGTCTTCCTTAAGATGAACCCTCGGGTTCGAAACATGTAGAAGACATAAAAACTAAAAATTAAAATATTAGTTTAGAAAAGGTGCATTTTGTTGGTTAGTGTTGTATAATTATATTACAATGGACGGTGCAAACATAAAATTAATAACATGTAGCCTTAACTGCGTTTTTCGTCCGAATTCAAACCTTCAGCTCCGCACATGTCTATATGAACCCTCGGAATAATGATGCAAGATGGATGTATAAAACCTGGACAATTTCGCCTCTGAAAAAAAAAACCCCCCAGCCGGACGTAAACATTTGTTATCAAAATGAGGACACGTCCGAGAGAAAAGGGAGACGTATGGTAATCCCGCAGGCTAACTTCTACAGGATTCACTTGCTGGTAGTGTTTCCCTGTCACACACAGCCCACGTGCCTCCACAACGTCATTCCAGTATTGACAGCTATATTCAGCTGCCACTGATACGCCTGGAGCTCATCACGTGACAATGCGCTGCAACACATTTATCACTGTCATCTTGTCTGATGTTCAGAATAGCTTTGTTCATGCAAGTGCATAGAAAAATGGAACAACTGAAGGACGCCAAGAGTGCAACAAAGAAAAAGAGAAGAAAAAGAAGCTCCATAAAGGCGCAGACAATTTTCTTCCTTTGGTTTAGGCAGGAAGCAGCATTCATCAAACTGGTTGCAGTGGGATCGGGTCACGTGGCACACAAACACGTGGTCACGTGGCACCACATGACATGAACTTCTCATTCATGCACAGCATGATCTGTGTATCGACCACGATAACAGGGTATAACCCAGAGGTTCTTAACCTGGGGATATATTTCAGAGGGTCCGTGAAATGGATGGGAAACAAAAACTGCATTTCTATTTTATCTTAACTCTGACTGAAATGTAGCTTTTTAATTCAATAATGAATGTAGGCAACGAAGTAATTTATATGGCCTCTAGACTCCAAAAATGTTTGTTCACGTCAATAAATCTCACTATCTAAACTTACTACAGCCTAAGAAAGGAATTTCTTTTCTTTTTTTTTTTTTTAATAAAATTAAATTTATTATATTTATAAATCCTAAAAAAGGAATTTTTTTTTTTTTTTTTTTTTTTAATGAAATTTAATTTCAACTTGCTTATCTCTTAAATTTATTTATTGTCTTGTTACTGATCAATGCAGTGTCTCCCAAACTTTTCTGCCCCCGGGTCCTTCTGGCTTCGAAAACTAACTAAGGAATCACACCCATACACAGTGTCCGGATGATAGGTATCCAAAATTTAAAATGTACGTGTCAGACTTGGTGTTCGATAGATACTAATACGTACATACCAGAAGCACACGTAACAATGTATCGCATGACTTGACCTTGATTAAACTGACTGTCGCTCGCTTCGTGGGTACAGGGAGTTTCTTAATATAATATTCTAACGGTCATACGAAATAAACATATGGCCAATTAACGAAATTGCGCTATTATTTTAGCAGAACATTATTTATTTAATTAAAAAATAAGTAAACTTCAGAGTAGCCATTATAGAAATATATCCACGGTATCCACGGATCCCCTGGGAATTGGTAGTGGATCTCTTGGAATCCGTGAAGCACACCTTGAGAATCACTGATTTAGTGGATTAATAAAGAAGCAAATATATTACCATATTACATATTTGTAATTTTTCAGTATTTTAAAAAGTGTATTTGGGCATAATTAGGTTCATTTGTACTACAATCCATACATTTTTTAATGTTTTGTTATTCGTGCATCTCGATACATCTGTGTAATTAAAAACCAACTTGATATACTATTTATCCTCAGGTTCATTGACGAAATAAACTGAGGATAAATAGTGCATCAAGTTAGTTTTTATTACACAAATCTATACACTGTTCAGTGTAATATATATATTCTTCTTCTTCTTCCATTGGCACTACAGCCCATTGTGGGCTTTGGCCTGTCGAAAAATATCCTTTCATTTTTTCCTATCTGCCACCAACTCTCTCCATCTTCTCACTCCCAGCACTTGAAGATCTCTTTCTACTTCCACTTTCCATCTTTTCCTGGGTCTTCTCCTTCTTCTCGTCCCTTCAAATTCTTGAGTGAAGATCTTTTTGGGCATCCTATCCTCCTCCATACTCTCTAGGTTACCTAACCAGCTTCTCCTTTGCCCTTTTTTTCATTTTACTATATTTTCTCCTTTGCTCATCTCTTCTAGTTCTCGATTTGTCCGACTTTTCCATTCCCCGTTTTCATATTTAGGACCATATATTCTTCTAAATGCAATATATATATATATACTATAAGTATTTTATTTCATGTATTTAAATACATTTTTTTGTGAGGAGTCCGTAGGTTTCACCAGACTCTCAAAGAGGTCCATGGCAACAAAAGACCAAGAACCCTGCTATAATCAAACGTGACGCGCTCTTCTGCGTCGGTACGAGGAAGGGCAGTCAACAGCCGCTCTTTCCTATCTATGTGCTTAGACTTTTCACATTCCTATATCCTGTGACCCGTTAACTCCAATAAATCGAAACGTAAATACAGATCGCATGCAGCAACAATGTTGTTCTACATTGGGCGGCATTGTGTCACTCCTACGATAGCATTACTGATCATACAAACGTACGCGGCAGGGCGTTTGGAATGTCCATTCGAAGTTTTGTGTAAATAGGGCAGCTGGTTCAAGATATTAAACGGTGGGATACACACAAAATGCATGACAAACTCATAATCCTATCACTTCTTCAAAGTAGGAGTTTTATTCAGATCTGTCTGATTATTCAGACGATGACAATACGGTCGGCCCGTGACATGTGGGTGCCCCGGGCAAGCTCATAATTTGGAGCCCCGTCAAACGGATATTATTTGAACTTTTTCAATCTGAGGGCAGGAATGGCGAACCTTCCCGAGGGCGCGTGCCCAAACTGCTGATAAGTATGGAAACCTGAGGTTACTGGCGCCATATTTCCGATTATTTTAGCGACGTCTTAGCGCCCCTTACAGGTCGGGGCTGCAGGCAGCTGCCCGGCTGGCGGGCACTGCATAACGTACAAGAATACAGTTGGATCCTTGGACAACACAACTCTATAAACAGGCCACCACGACTCTTACGTCGAGTAAATGTGCATGGAAGTCAAAATTTCTCAACACGATGTAGATACGATCATCATATCGAGTTTGAGCGAAATCTGTCAGGTATTCTGGACGCCGTTACTGACAAATGCACTAACGGATGTGATGAAATTGGTAATTGCTAGGGGTAACCGCTGCTCGGCAGACAATGCAATTCAGCAACCATCCCTAGACAGACAGGGTGCTGCCAACGTACTGGCCAGTCTTATCAGTACACACAATCCTTACTCAAACGAAAAAAAAAAACGCGATAAACTACGAAACCGTGGGGCTGTGGGCAGAAAATTTATCACCTACAGACCAATGACTTCGGAGCCAGTTATCAGCTTACCCAGGCATGGGGAGGGGGGGGGGGGCAAGTGGGGCATTGGGGGAACAGGGGCACGGCAGTCGTTTTAGAATTTTCCTCTTTTTTTTTTTTTTTTCC
>Ga0123352_10015592_pt1 | contig 12097 bp, 6 predicted proteins | sample TergutLab28metaG_FD_89700 | JGI IMG/M metagenome (GOLD analysis project Ga0123352, IMG submission 89700) | Labiotermes labralis P1 segment gut microbial communities from Petit-Saut dam, French Guiana - Lab288 P1 | ecosystem: Host-associated > Arthropoda: Insects > Digestive system > Gut ... | reverse complement strand
TCCCATTTAAATGGGGTGAATCTTCAATAGCCCCCCCCCCCCCAAAAAAAATCTCCGTGTATTTGAATCGTTTACGTCACACAACGTGCCGTTTAGAACGTATGACACCCGCATATAGAAAGTCCGTCGATTTCTCTCCGTAATTGTTTTTAGAATGTATGTTGCGTGTGATCCGTCTCACTAAGGGAAAAAACAGGCGTTTTTCTTCTTACGTCACACCTGTTCCCAGCCACATTTTGTGTTCTTCGCTTGTCCGTTAATATCAGCTGCTGCAGCGGTAATGTAATGTATTAACTACTTTAAACCAGTCCCACTCAAATAATACATTTCTAATATGAGTTCAGCACACTCGTTTTGATTCTTTCACGCAAATATCAACTAAAATTTTGCTGCTTCTTAAAACAAAATATGTTTCTCACGAATGCTGAATTCGTATTGCATTCGAAGGTCTTACTAAACACGTAACCGTTTTATGATGAAAGACGAATTATTTCATTTTAAACTCAGATCGTGGTACTTGATATTTTGCCATTTGTTGTTAGTCTCTGAGCCGAAATAGAAGGCAAGGTACTTCCAAGTTATCTTTAGGCTTTGTTAATAAGCGGTGGCGCCAGAAGGTCGCGGGTTCATTCGATGTTGTCATTGGAATGTTTCATCGACAAAATCCCTCCTACCACACTATGGCCCTGGGGTTGGCTCAACCCGGAACAGAAATGAGTGCCAGGAATATTTCCTGGGGGTAAAGGCGGCTGGTGTTTATGGCTGACAACCTTACCACCTTCATGTGCCGACAATCGTGAAATCTGGTAGCCTCGACCTCCTGGAACCCTCATGGGTTTTCCAGGCATGTACAGTAATTGCTCTACCTTTACCTTTACCTGTAGAGAATCACCAGTGTTTACGTTACAGTCCAACATATTCGCGATTTACATAACGTTACTTTTCGCTCGCATCTTGGTTTTTCAGCAGGAAAGAAAATATGAAACTGCAACCGTATCAATTTCAAGTTCATTAAGTATTATAATTCAAATAATATCCGTATCTGCCTGTATTATTTGTTCATTAATATGTTGACTGATATTAATAAGTAATGTTTTAACTCTTTTAGAGGATGAATTATTTAAGCTCATTTTTTGCAGTGTATTCTCGAGGATTACACGAAAAATTTCCTTGCAAACAACCAGATATGTGTGTCATACAGACCTGTGTAAGTTACGAACCATCAGTTTTGGGAAAATTTGGAAATCTTTGTGAATGGCGTTTAGACAGACTTAGCACTTGTGCGACGCCGAATTCCATTAATGTTTCTTCCGTAGCATGCACGTTCAAATGCAGGAAGTAAGACCAATAGTCACGGTCAGTTACCTTATTATGTAAACCGTTTCTCTAATATTTGTGTCAGAATTCCTACTATTCCAAAATCCTGCAGCATCCGGTCCTGGTGTAGCACAGAGTAGGCCTCTAATACGTAGATGGTTCAGAGAGGCGAAATACCAGAGATAACTGGATAATTTAGCATAGGCAATTTCACGAGTACATCTTTAGCTTTTGCAAATTCTCTTATTTCAGAGTCACGTCTCCTTGAACAAAAGTGGGATCGACAACCATGGCTCTATTGTAAATATGATGTCCGCAGTTTTAAGCTTATTTATAGACAAGTCAAAATATGTCGACGCGTGCTGACACTCACAATTTATTTAACTGCTTTCTAATTTACTCATAAATATTTCAGTTGCTGTAAAATAATACTAGTGTTAATGAAATCTTGTGGTAAATGTTTACTTCTAATTGTAATTTAAGAATATGAGGAATGCAAAACAAATTGCTAGGAACGATACTATGGCGATATGAACTCCATACATTTGTCAGGTTTGATATCAGTGGACGCCTCTTACACGTTTGCCTTACTCCTTTGTGCTCTCTTGCAGTTTTTATTAGCTCGTGGTACTGAAATCCGTTCAAAGTGCGAATGACACATTTGGACACTTTTTATAGTACCTGGTTCCTCTTCCTTTACAGCTACATTTCTTACGAAAGAGGGATCATGAAGGGACTGAATTATATTTGTGGAGGCACTTACATTTGTATTTTCTGAAATTATTTGTCTAAATGTGGGCGATGGAAGTAGGCTGGAACGTGTACAATTCTGTTAGTTGAAGCAGCGGTCTATGGCGTCCGGGTGTAGAGGCAGCTCTTGGTTTACCGCCATCAGACCTGGGTATGCGTGTTGCTGTGAACTTGGTCTCCCTCTGCGCTGTTGATCTGATTGGCCGGCGTGTAATACTATAAACAGTACATCGATCAATTATAAAACATTTAAGTCACTGCATTTGCAACAAGGGACAGACGGTGGTAATACTTGTTTACGTACGTTTGGTCACCTCAACCGGAAGCTCCTCTGTTCGTCTGGTATGGCGTAATTTTTTTATCTTGTGATTTCTATATATTATTTCAGGATTGAAGTCCTTTATGAATGCAGATTGTGAATATAATTATTTTTGAATTACCATTACAGAACAGAGTCCTTCCGGTAATAGTCGTTGTGGTATACAATTCTTCCACCCTTTATGTAAACCGAAATTTCGTTATAGAATTAAGAATCTCCAGTCACTGGGGCCTGTCCTGAGACAGATAAATCAGAGCCACATTCTTGTTGTCTTAATTTGTTAAGACCGAGTTCAAAATATCATTAATCTGAGCCCAGATTTTCCATTTTGTTTTGCTTCTCTCACGTCTTCTGACTAGTATTTTGTTTGCGTTGCCAAACTGTATCGTTTCCAATTCGTGTTACGTTATTTAACCTCCGCTTTCACGATTAAATTTGAAACGTATCGCTCTTTGGTCTTTGTCGATGGTCTAGTGTTTGTATAAGAATATGTTTGAAATTCTTCTTCAAACACTGCACGATTCACAAGGTTCAAAGTGTGAATAGTTCGAAATGTGATACGTCGCTGTCAGAATCGTAGAGGCCTATAGTTGAATTATACAGAGTGGGCCATTTATATTGCGTAGAGTGTTTGAACAGTCAGTCAACAGTCGTGCTGTCACCATGTTGAGGTATACCCGATGTAACATAGTGATTTTGATGGCTGCAACTGCGTGGCTGGTGTTGTCCTTCAGTTTCTGTATCGTGTGCGGGTTTGATTCGTATACCGTACTTTTCAAGTGTCCCCAGAGAAAATTTCTCTCTCCACACACGATACAGGAGCTGAAAGATAACATCAGCCACGCAGTTGCAGCCATCAAAATCACTATGTTACATCGGGTATACCTCAACACGATTAGACGTGCGCAGCTGTGTATTGATGCAGGAGGCAACCACTTTCAACAACTGTGATGGTATATCCTTTCTGCATTTTGGCTACTATATTAATTTCTGTATTTACGCTGTGGTACGGACCCGGGCTACTTTGTCGTGGCCCATCTGTATTTTCGCCTCTAAACATATTTTTCTTTATGCGTTTTTCCAGCTTCTGTCCCTTACTGCGTTCTTTCCACCAATCGCTTTAAGGATATTGGAGAGGTGTGCGTGGACAGACAAAAAAGTGAATAATTATATTCAATTTTCTACGGAAAGGATGAATTTCTTTCGTAATGTCTAAAAGAGGTAATTTGAGGAAGAATGCAACAAATATTTGTCATCGGGGTCCACTTTGCAGCACTGTGAAGGAAATTAAGTATATTCCCTTTAAGTTTAAATTTCTATCTTAAATGTGTATGAAAGTGCAAGTAAATTTTCACCTTGGTTTTGAGAAATTGCATGCAATTAGGTTACCACAGGATGCAGGGGACTGTTGTGCCGGTGCGTGAGGTGTAGGACAGATGTGTCACGGTACAATAAGCAAATCCTAAGCGTTACTGGTCAAACAGATACACAGGTGGGTTTTGAAAGCAGTTCCCCACACATGTGTGAAATGTTAGTAGCTCGTAATAGAAGTTAATTTACACATTGTGTTTACTCCTACATTGAATATTGTCTAAAACTATCTAATACGAGATGGATTTCAGAACAAACCGTGCACATATATGTACAACTAACTGCATGTTGCACAGTTATTACAAGCTAACAGTGGCTCAGAAAGTTTTCGAAAATCAGACGTTTTTTCTAAATTCATAACCTTCCCTTAGGAGACGGTATTCTGAGCCTTTTAAGTCCAATTCACACCTTCATCCTGTTTTTTAACATTTATTTACATTGCTAGTAACCGTCTTTTCTTGCCGCGTAGCAAAATGTGTATACATTTGGAATCGTGTCAACAAAACCATCCATTCCCAAAATACGCAGTCTGCAGACTATATACCATATAAAATGCCTACAAGTTATATAATTTTATATCGTTATATCATTCACCTTGCTGATCGCTTATATTCAACCGCAACGCGAGAGAGAATAAAACAGATAATTTTATACATTGAATGTACATTTCATTGGTTATTAATACCCTAGAATACTAAAGTTAAGGTGAACTCTCCGGTATACCAGTGATAAGAGGAAGGCCGCCTGAGGGCCCAATCCAAACTACCGTCAACTGATAAAACAGACACAGTGCGGCAATGTAAGATTACACCAGACATGTGCGTTCTGCCTGCTCTGACATAAAATATACTTAAGTTAAAACACAATTGAATTAGTCATATGACTCAAATAATATTTAAAAACAAAACTCTTTAACAGTATTATATCTCGTTCTATTGATTTTAATCATTCTTAACTCGTGTTGTTTTTGTGGTCTCAATTTGGCCTCTTTCAGGTTGGAGACTTACGTTAGGCGTTTAGAATTTTATGTCGTAAAGGTACGAGGTGTGATAATGGCCCAGCTGTCAAATCAAATGCTTATCTCTGCAATATTCTGTCTTCCTAACATCTTCACAGCCGAACAGACAGCCATAACACGTGATATGGAAAACAAGATCACGTGAGGTCTCTGAAGGGGCAGAGATGTTACCCCTGCTGTGCGTGGTATCATGCTACGGAAGCAAAATCTCATGTCCTAGTAGGGAGTTATGCTGCTCACCTCACGCAACGCTCCTTGACTTTGATAGCAAGATATCTTATTATGACGGATTATGTAAAGCAAATCGATAACACACGCACACAGAGTCCATGTAGTTACTACAGGGAAATATCACGGCGAAATGACTCTTCAGGGACTGTGTAAACTCCGTCGTAATTGGTATTTGTATTTGTGGCACACTGTGTTCTGTATAAGGTACGCGCTGAGGCTGAAGAAACAATTGAGCATCGAGCATGATCAATTATAAACGTCGAATATCGGCGCTTGAGAGATGTCAATTGTAAATCTCCCCGCTCAATAAATCTCGCTGATGATTGATTGTAAGTCTATTACTAAGATGGGGAAAAATCGTATACTTTATTTTAAAATACTCAGTGTTTTCTGGAATGTGCTCACGAAAGTAAAATATAGGAGCAGTAAGAGATCGAAGGCACCAGTAGCGTTAGGTTCTGCGGATATTTCCTAAAATAATGTTCACTAAATTTGGAACTAGTCTGGATAACAGGCAGGCGAGAGACGAAGCTTTAGAAGTCTCGGTATAGTTGTGACTGGAAAGTGAGTTCGTGAAGTGAATGCAGGCTAACGTGCATTTGTGTAGAAGGGTAGTAACGCATGTGTAATTACAGGCTTTCACTGCTTTTAATTGCTTCGGGATTTTAATACTCACGCGATGCCATAATCCACACAGTTGACTGGCGCATCCCACCATTTTCCTTCTATGTCTCATGCCCGTACAACTGAAGAAAAACAGAAATATGGGAAAAAAGAAATAAGGAAACGTAAACAAAAAATCAAAACGTGGAAATTAACTCAATAAAACAATTATCTTTATCTTAAAACTCACTAATAATAAAAATGAAAAGATGGCAATCTGAAATGTCTTCGCCACGCGATCATGGCTGTAAGCGGAAATGGCAATAGGCGGTATGAGCTACGCTCTGCAATAGCGGTGAATTGGAATAGCGGAAGTAGCTCCTTCCCATTTCCGGTGCTGATAAACTTACCCGGCCGTTGTCAAAGTCTCTGCCACCACCAATGGTGAGTCTGGCTTTGGCCTTCATTGCATCCGATAATGGAATCTGTACAATACAAGCATTGGCATAAATGTTGTTCTAGTTCAGTAGCTGTTTGACTTATGTTCTAAAAAATCAACCCGTCGAGATGCATAAAGCGTTAGTAGCGAGTTCAGTAATATTTTTATTGACCAATAAACAGTTAAATGTTGGTGGCACAGAAGGTCGGTTCTACGTTTTTTGTACTGTTAGTGTGTTTTCATACCAGAAAGTTGCTTACGTGGGCTGAAACTTGTCCGTTCATCAATTCGGGAGTTCAAACACTGGATGTGCAATGAGAAGTAAAGTCTTGGGGTACAGCTGTGCAATTAGTAAAAATGCACATTTATGATGTTTATTCGCTCCCTTTCGTATGGGTATGTAACGTCTTTAAATACTATCATTACTAAACTTAGTGTTCTTCATAACTACGCCTTCAGCTCACCTGTATAAGATGATGACGTCACTGCAGTAAATAGTCATTTAAGATTTTAAGAAATCTGATCCTTCAATTTATGATGTTTCTTGTGGATGAGCTGTAAGCGCATATGCGCAAAAGGAGTAAAAATGAAGAGATTTAGCAATTTAAGTGCCATTGCTCTGATTGTTATGTCTTATTTCTGTAACAAAGTTGTTACACAGTGTTACCTAGAACCGACAACCTGATATATTAAGAAAATGCGAGTGCATAAGAAGTTTGATGATAAAAATATACGTGTAGTTGCAAGAGGGAAAAATGTCACCAGGTCTTTATAGAGTTGATACGGATTATACAGGATTTAGGAATTTTATTATTAGCAATGAAAGTGTTAGAGTAAATTGCTTGTAAGAACTGCACTTTTACTGATGTTGAATGAAAAAATGTTCAGTGCGTCAACGTTGTATAGAATAAACAACAGACTGCAGCACAATAAATTTTTGGGAGATTTGACGTTATCAACGAAAATAATATGCGTATATTATTTTTTTCATAGGGGCCATTCCGTTGTGTATTAGTACTAACTAAAATGTCGATCAGTCAAAACACAACATGTACTGAAATGTCTGCCTGATGATGGTTCCTTGTAACCGGAACTTGTAGCAGCTTTACATTATTGAATATAGTGTTGTGTTTTGACTAAACGACATTTTAGTAAATAACGATATTACTTTCATTGCACAAGTCATTTATTAATACACTGATACTCAGAGGCCCCCTATCTTACCCATGCGCAACAAGGTAGTACCTAACAAGACCAGAATATAATTCTATAAATTGCAACAAGATATTGCTTTTCTGGCTAAACAACTATGAAAGAATTTCAATTAATCAAACGAAAGCCAAAATGCACTAGGTTTATGATAATGCAAGGTGTGCGGAACAAAGTCGAGAGCATTGTTGAGGCCAAAACAGCAAACTTCACCGCATCATACGCATTAGGAATTAAGGATATCACATCAAGGACGTCATTCTTTGAAAACATTTCCTTCAAGAGCACCATGCTGTTTCGTGTTTGTGTACTCAAGGGCAAGACATTTCGCAGCGCGTATGTTTTGCGAGTAATGTTGTGTGCATACAGTAAAATTCAAACGCATGGCCTTCAATTCATTATTATTTTAAAAACATATCATGCTAGAGTAACAGAGAAATTCGCTTAACTCCTACTTCTTGCTTCACCAATGTAACAACAGTATATTCTGAAACACATAGTTATATAGCGTAACAGCACAGTTTATGTTAATATCTTGCGAATACAAAAATTACAACCAAACAACCAATGCCGATATCAACATCGGAACAGCGTATGTGATCTCCGAAGAACACCAGTCTCTTGCCTTGTCCACTTTTTCATAAAACGTGGCCTATTGCATTGTTAGGCGCGAATATGAATGTTAAACTGCAGTGTGATATTCATCTACGCTTGCCGCGGGAAATACTGGCACTTTAGTCCATATCTTGACCTATAAAATTTGACAGACAGATTGGTGCCTTTGGGTAACCAATATCTAACACGGATAATTCTACAGAGCGGAAGGCAGGGAAGGGCCGCACACACACACACACACACACACACACACACACTGTCCAACGCAAAGAAAATATTAATGAATGTAATTCACGACGGCCGCTCTGGGCTTACATCAAGGTCAGCAGTGGCACTTACAAAGATTTGGACGCTGATTTTCGTTGATAAGTTTTACATTTTGTAGAACTAAACATGTCATAAAACACCGTGTTTTATACTCACTGTGTGAATACACTGACACATTACCTTGGCTCGAGACGCTTCTGCGTGCGACTTGTAACAGAATTCCAGGAGCGCCACGGCCATTGCGAGAATGAGGCCGCCTATAAGAATGTAGAAGATACCCGCCACGTTGCTGAGCGACAACTCGTTGCGGGAAGCATCCTGTGGATACGACGTCGAAATATTCCAATGTTACATATAATAGTACAACAGCAAGGCAATGTTCATACTGTGATAAAGTCTAGGGCGGAAAATCTGAATACGCTGCTCCTGTTCCAAACACCAAATACTTGTCATATGTAGAGCATTCAGGTTAACACACGTAGAACCTATATCCGTACCTATATAGTTCGAATTTACGTGAACCGTTAAGGGATGTTTTACCAATGCTGTCCATTCTACTAGACTTGAACTGTTGTAACTACAAAATATGAATTAGAATTTTTAACCAGTAGATCTCATCTTGTATTTTGCTTCTGGGGGACGGGTTTTATTTACTAATTGTACTCTTTTTGTCAAAAGAAACATGTCTGCATCAAAGATCCCACGTAGAAATCTCTTGGTTTTCTATGTGGAATCTTCGATGCATGGCATTATCAAAATTTCTATTTTTCATAGTGTATTGTTTGGGGTGGTCAAATAAAGAATTCGGATTTCGGCGGAGCATGTGAAACGCGAAGACGAAATGTGAAATGAATACGAATTTCTTTTGGGACGTCTTAGGGGAAAAACCCGCTTGTAAGTCTTGAACACAGAAGGATATCTTAAATAAGTCTTAAAGAAATGAAGTGGGGAAAATGTGAACGGGATGCGTCCGGATGTTGAGAGAACGCAGCGCCCGAATATTGTAAACGCGGGGATGATGACTTTCGTCGCGTGTAAGATGATAAATTTCTGTCGTCTTCTCATATGGAATCTTCTTCACGGAATTTGTAACATTTACATTGGTATTAAAGCTACATATTCGGGATAGAACAGGCATTTTCCCTCTGTAGGATATCTTGCATTTTGTTGTAAATAATTCTGTCTCTAAAGGCTTGCCTTCTTGGAAATTTTAGATACACCCGAAATGTCGAATATTTTATAATTTATTTAAGAGTACTGTCAGTTACTGACACTGTGTTACGTCGAATGATCGGATAGTTGTTAATAATGGATCTGAAAGGATATGGAAGGTAGGCCATCATGACCTAGTTTAAGGTTAGTATATTATAAGGCCTGTTTTAAAATTAAAATTTGCACATCGTCTATTTAGTACAGTAATGTGTTTCGCATTTTGGTCACATTGATGCCGATTGTGCCCTCTATAGCACTAGGAGAGTGGTCTTTCTAATAGAAGAAAATACTATCCTCTGTGAGGCTCAGGCAGAATATTTATATATGGTGTATTTTCATTTGAATATCCAAATAATTCACAATTTAAAACCAAACGGCTACTGTGCGTACTGCCAAGTTTTAACATTTTAAGAATTCTACATGTGGCTCACATTGCGTTTACGTATTGTGAATGGATCTGAGAACAAACATCGACTATTGCCTCATACAGCATCAACAGATTGGTTTTGTGTTACAGAGGTGGACAGTGTTTACTGCGCGGTACGCAATGAATCCTTATATAAAACAGAAACATTTCATCTTTAAAGGGTTGAGACTGTATCAACAGTTGAACGGTGAACACCGCTGCAAAATTCTCACAAAGGACCGTTAATCATTTGGACACTAAAATGGCTGTCAGTGTCCTCATTGCTACACGTCATGATGCTTGTCGACAGTAAGTTGTTTTTGAGTAAATACCGATTTTTCGAGGAAAATATTTCTGTCTAAGGTTTTAGAAATCAGAGAGAAACGCGAATTTCATCACGCTATGACGTCAGTCAGTTGTCAGGAATCGCAAGACGTGTTGTAATGAAGAGGTGGCAGTGACTGACATTTCGTTTGAACTAAGCTATTTCGATGTAATCAATATAGCATGCATTTTTTTTGTTTATCGTAAAAGAAGGTGAAAAAGTCCCTTTGAATACGTAGAAAATTATGAAGTTTTTGGTACAACGTAGTTTCCAATATTCTTTTTCCATGAAATGGGATCAAATGTAACGATATTTTCCGCGAGTCATGACCTTGCGGATGACCAGCATGCAGAGAATGTTTCATATCTCTGTTTCAGGTATCAATTTTCGTTCCTTTATCACATTCTTCCTGAGCGCTATTTGGATTTCAAATAATTGTTTCTTCTTCTTGAACTAAAATTCCACTGAATTGTTCCATTTACTTGTAAAATTCTTGTTATTTTTAATATTTCTGCATTTGAAATAGCAAATTTTCCCTGTTTCAGCTATTTAAAATATTCCCTGTCCCTATACCGCACCACTACGTTTGCTCTCTTCGTACTGAGCGCGTCATTGCGAATAATCCTTACAGTGTTCGGTCATCTGTTTGCATAATTCATGTATACTTACTTACTTACTCCACGGTGCAGAGTCCTTCTTGAGAAGCTAACTGGTTTGCAACTAGTCAAGAAATTCCCCGCATATCACGGAACCCGAAGGTTCATTGTCGCACTCACAAACGTCCGCCACCTGTCTCTATCCCGGGCCAGTCCAATCCAGTCCATATACCCACATCCCACCTCCTGGAGATCCATCCTAATATTATCTACCCGTCTACGCCTAGGTCTCCCCAGTGGTCTCTTTCCCTCCAGTTTCCCCACCAAGACCCTATACACTCCCTCTCCTCACCCATACGCGCCACATGCCCAGCCTATCTCATTCTTCTCCATTTTATCACCCGCACAATATTGGGTGAGGAGTACAAATCATTTAACTCCTCTTTATGCAGTCTCCTCCATTCCCCCGTTACCTCGTCCCTCCTAGGTCCAAATATTCTCCTCAGCACCATATTCACAAACACCCTCAGCTTCCTTTCCTCCCTCAATGTCAACGACCAAGTTTCACACCCATACAAAACAACAGGCAACATTATAATTCTATATATCTTAATCGTTAAATGTTTGGATAGCAACCTAGAAGACAAAAGATTCTGCACCGAATGATAGCAAGCATTTCCTGGCCTCAACATGTATGATTGCTATTAAAACATAATCGATTTTTTGATGAAGTTAGGTAACATACGTAACCGTAAATCGAGAAAACACTTGTTTCGAGGAGCAGCAGTTCTTGCACTGTGATTCCTAAGCGTGACTGCAAAAGAGAATGCTCTATACTCAACTTTTTAGTGGTGGCAAGAATGATGTTCCAAGGGCTTTCCTGATCTTTGTGATCCCCTCGGAACGAGTCGGTGTAACTCATGACGCCAAGAAAATGTCTGTATTACATTACACCTAATTCGTCTCGATTATGATGTAGTGGAAGAGCATGGCAGTATTTGCCTCGTGATTTTCTCCTTTCTTCAATAATAAGAACAATACAGAAGCTCCGCAAAAGGAAATTATTTCAAATCTAAATAAAAACGCAAATGCAAATTATAATGCAATAAGATAGAAAACCAAAACCAGGGGAGACGTACTTTGGGACTTTCTTATGTAAACAGCATTATAAAGGTAAGAACGGAGGGCAGATTCTTCTTGTGCTATGTATGAAGTTGATAAGTGCTTTATTTGATAGCAGTAGGATGGTTTTAATTCTGCCACTTATAACATAATATTTTAACAATATAACAAAATAAACGGAGCTATACGGAGACATTTTGGAAAACAAATGAACAAAGAAACAAAGTTAAGAATTCACAACATTACAGCTAAAGCGGCATTGAAATTTGGAAGTGAAGCTTGGGTACTGAAGAAAAG
>Ga0123352_10015591_pt1 | contig 12099 bp, 8 predicted proteins | sample TergutLab28metaG_FD_89700 | JGI IMG/M metagenome (GOLD analysis project Ga0123352, IMG submission 89700) | Labiotermes labralis P1 segment gut microbial communities from Petit-Saut dam, French Guiana - Lab288 P1 | ecosystem: Host-associated > Arthropoda: Insects > Digestive system > Gut ... | reverse complement strand
GACGTCTGATGACTGGAATGACGTAACATGGTCAGATGATTGTCCTTCACGTTGTTCGCAGCATCAGGCCGAACGCCCAAGGAAGTCCATAATACTGAACGCCTGCTTTGAACTGTGAAACTTAGAGGCGGATCTGTGGTGATTTTGGCAGCTAAGTCTTAGTATTCTGCTGGTCCTATAATTACTCTGAATTGTCGAATTACTGCCAGTGACTACATGGACATTGTAGGTAACCAGGTGCGTCCTACTCTCCACATGTGGTTTCCTAAAAATATTGCTGTTTTTCAACAAGACTATTCGCCCACACACAGCCAGAAGTGTTCAGTCTTGGTTTGGGCAGCATGAAGATGCACTTCAACATCTTCCCTGGCCAACACAATCGCCAGACTTTTTCAACCTTCGTGAAGAAAGTTACTTTTGGCTAGTGTCTAAGTATGGCCTGTGTTTACCACCCTGACTTGATCATAAAATTTTCATTTTCTTTTCTATATTGGGGGTTTTTACATTCATTTTTTGTTTATTATTTTCTTTTATCATAAACCAGTTTTTGTAGCACCTGTATAAAGATAATAGTCCATTATTTGGAATCATATTATCAACTTTTAGGCGCATTCTCAAAATTACGAAAAGCAACTACTAGCTTCGCCATGTCAGTCTCTACGTCCGTCTGTCCACTTGGAACAACTCGGCTCCCACTGGACGTACTTTTATGAAATTTGTTATTTGAGTATTTTTCGAAAATCTGTCTTTATTTGTGTTGTTCTGGTGTTTATTTGTGTTGTTCTGTTGTTATTTGTGTTGTTCTATGTATTGTCTGTGTGTAAATGTGTACTGTAATACTGCCACCGGATGACAACCCAATTGCAGTTAACAAATATATCATATCATAAAATTCAAGTTCCTTCCAAATTTGAGGAAAATAACGGGTACTTTATATGAAGACCTGCGGACATTTATGATCATTTCTCGCTGAATTCTTCTTAGAATGAGAAACTTTTCAGACAAACGCTGTAGAGGAAATCAAAACACACATTTTGTGATCATAACTATTTTTCAGAAAATCGTGCTGCTTATGAAATAATGTGGAAAAATGTTGTACAGCCGGGCAGCCCACAGATGGCAATATTGCGCATGCGCATTGCTTGCTGGATAACTAATGCTACAAACACACACTCACAATATGTAATACTTATTGCTTTTCCACTGCAACAATGGCTGCACTAACGCTCCTCAATGCGATAAGTGCATCGCGTGTCATGTTAGTAAATCCTGTAGTGCTGCTTTCGCAGCGTGTCACGCGTTATCTGTGCGTATGTGACGGCTGTCCTGGTTTATATGGAAAAGTCTTTACCCCTTGTCGCTTTGCAAATCACAAGCAGATACAATGTAAACAGTATTTTGGGGGGGGGAGGGGGGAATTGACGGCTGGGAATTTCAACATGCAGAAGAATGGTTACGTAAGAAATAGTCGACAAAATTAATTTCATAAGTGTTTAATTAAGCGGCATGTAATACAAGACGAAAGAAAATTACTTATCTTTTAACTCGTATGTTACTTGCGTTGAGCCGGATGATGACTAAACGGTCGAAACATGCCGCTTTATTAAAAACTTTTCAAACTCAGTTGTGTCGAATGTTTCTCACGTAACCATTGTCTAGAGAAAACAAAGGAAATGTCCAACCTGGAAAATGCAGAAGAATGACAGTTGTTTAAAAATGTGAAGGGATTCCCGTATGGTAGGCTATGGGTTGAACAGCTGAGGTACCCCAGTCTTATTCCTGAGAACGACAAGTAAGTTTGCTATTCTTCGTAAGTCCGAACCGGCACTTGGGTTCGTCCAGCCTTCTGTCTAGTGTGTACCGGCTTCTATAACCACTCGGTGACACCCAGTGCTAAGGTTAAAAATTCGCAGAGCTAACTCCCCCCCCCCCCCATGCATTCCTTCATGACATGGTGTTTAGAGGCTAAGGAGGACAGGTGGTGCCGCGACTGCGGGCAGCAAAGTCGAAGGTAAGAAAATTGGGGGGGGAATAAATACTTTACAGGAAAATGTTTATTTTTTGCGCTCAACGAATTTTAAATTGCTGAATCAAATGTAAGAAAATTCAAAAAATAATTTTGATTTTTAAAGTACATACTTTTTGTTTTAAGCGGTCATTGTAATTATTGGCCATGGCGCCAAAAACCCTAACTACTCCACAATGTATACAGGAACAATTCACCTGTACCTTCACTTACACAAGAGATGTGTATCGGGTAAAGCGGTGAAAGACGTGAAATCCTAGCAGACCCGTAAACTTACTGCAGCAGCGGTTTGCCGTACATAGATACAAATGGACAATCAACTATATGTACCGACATATTTTTTTTTTACCATGGCGCAACAGCCCTAGTGGGACAATCGTCGAGGATTCATCATCACAGACACACCACACTCCGTTGGACTCCTCTGGACGAGTGATCAGCAGAGACCTCCACCTGACAACGCACTTCACTCACAGCAGACAAACATCCATGTCCCCGGCTGGATTCGAATCAACATTCCCAGCAAGTGAGAGGCCGCAGACCCACGCCAAAGCCCGCACGGCCACTGGGGTCGGCATGTGCTGACATATACTAGTATGAAATCGTGCAGCACAATTTTCCAAACGGGGCGCTCTTGTTGAATAACTAGGAGCCGCTATCAACATTGGTAGTTCTCTCATAGTCACATGTCGGCTTCGAGAGCTCAGTTGCAAAAACAAATACCTTATCGTACAATCGAGCATTTAGTCCTCCTCGCTATGGCGGATGATCTGTGATATGACGTAATGCGTAGTTGCAACAATTATACGTTTAATCCTGCTGATGGACCAAAAAGAACAAATGTCGTTTTCCTAGATGTAATGTACGGTCTGTGTGGCACACCCATACCAGTAATTATGTATGTCTAATTCCTAGCTTTAACTTCATCATATAAGACGCAAATTACTGAGGCAACAAGTAGGTGTTAAATATCGCAACAGTGTTACATTTACCTTACTGTGAATAGCGACGAGTTTTGTGTGTTGTAGGATTGATGTGAAGTTTGGTTCGATACATTTCTCATTTGGTAATACGTTACAGATCGTTATTGAGAAGTAAGTGTAAACATTGTATAATCTGGTAGCATATGCAACAGGCATATTGACAGTAGTGTGTACATTTTAGACGGATAGGGGGTTCGTAAACGAGAACTGCGGAACCTAGTTGTAACCTCCAAATCGCGAACATGTACTCATTTGAAGTTTACATGTACAGTAAATATAATGAAAATTCCAACGAAGGCTTGATGGTTCCATTAGCAATACACTGCCAGGTGCTTGGGTTATGTACTGACAACGTCAAATGAGACGTGAAAAGTAGGTTGTGAATTGTGTAATGTGCAATGGACGTAGGCAGAACCAGTTACAACCTATTGTCAGATCCTGTCTGTGACATTTTCTCTCACGAACTGAGAAAAGCCATCAGTAACAGAATAGCAGATGTTCGAACCCAAGTCGTCTCATGTTTTATGTTGGAGTGGTGAGAACATTGCAGAAATGTCTGGTAATATACTGTTCTCTTGGCCTCTACGTAAGATTTGCGTGTAGTGCGTATATAATTAATACAATAAATTTTCCAGTTAGCACGGCTGTAATCGTGACTAAAGTCTAAATAACTTGGTACATATTTTGACTTACCTAGATTTTAATAAATATGGCCATGATTGCTGAATGAAAGTTTATTATGTTTGTTTTATGCACTATTGTCAGTCCCAGCAGGATGTCGATAATGAAGATTGTCTGTCTTGTATGGATACTTCACGTGTCTTCACTCCAGCTTGCTTGTACTGTTGGATCCAAATTTGTTTGCTGATATGTGTTGACTGGTTCCAGTGTGATCACATATATTCCTAAAGCCTTCAAACAGTGGCCATTGTTTGGTGCATAGCAGCAGTATCTAGAAAGGCAAAGCAAACTGACAGCAATTAACTGTGTGCTGATCTTATTAATGATAAGTGTTGAAGTCTGAGAAATGGATAAGCATTTAGATACATTCCAAGGATGATAGATCCAGCTTGTATACATTCATGTGAAGCGTACTTGTGAAGCTTTATAATTGTGTCATAAGTTTTGCCATAATATCATACTCATTAAATGTAATACTGTTTTTACTGGCTTTTCTATTTTCACTTTCAGAGTAGGGACTAGACTTCAGACAAATTTGACATTCGTAGTTATTAGTGGAAATCATGTCAAAGATTCGGCCAAGTCTTGTCAAGAACAGTACATTGACTTCTGAAGATGTGAAGACAGATTCAGTTCCTGATACTTCAACGGAAAGGGATGATGATGAAGAGAACAATGAATCTGTTTCATATTCTCCCAAGGAAGAAGTTGCAGGTGAAGAAAGAGAAACAGGCTATGACAGTAATCATGAAACATACTTAAGACCACAAAGCCATGTATCTTATGGAACAAAGAAAAAACCAAGTCCCAAAAGTACGCCAAAGTCTTCAAAAAGTAAGAAAGAAATGAAGCAACCTTCAGGTGTGTATTTATTTAACTATGTATTAAAATAACCTGCAGCTTTATGCCAGTAATCACAATAACTTGCCATTGGTCAGTATACAGAGGCACTTAGTTTCATAATTTTGTTACCATATTTGTATGTTGATGCTGTGTATGTCATGCATTTGATATATAATCATTAACAGACATTATTTCCTTCTTCCATATCTGAAGGCATGCAGTGATATCTTTACCAACAGTGTGCCAGCCAGCTATTTTTTCAGCTTTATGGAGCATGTGCAGGGGTTTGAGAAAGTTGTGTATGTTAGTAGAAGGAACACCTATCTTTACTTGAGCTACTGAAGCTGACAACATAATTCTTATATTAAGGTACTAGGGAGTACATTTATAGTGACATATTAACGCGGAGCAAGGGAAAATCCAGAAGTGAATTATTGAGTCAGGCAACATGTATTTGATGTTTTCATTTCAGAACCATCAGCTGTTGTGTACAATATTTCAAACTCGAACGGTATACATATAGGACCAGATCTCAAAATGACAATTGTACAGAGTTCTCCCACTGCAAAAGCTCAACCTGCACCAAAAGAAAACAAAATTATAAGAGGTTAGTGTTTGTCATAAGTAAGTTGTATGAGGGTAGATCAAATATAAACCGACCTCAGCTTTCAATTTTTTATTGAAACATAATTTTACAAAATAAAAAATTCTCACTTTTCTACATAGTTTACACCTTTCTCTATGCATTTTTGCCAGCGGATTGCGAGTTTTTTATTCCTGCGTTGTAGAATGAAGGAGGACGCGTCTGTAGCCACTTGCGCACAAAATTCTTGACCTGCTCATCATCGTCGAAACACTGCCCCTCTAGCACCTCCTTAAGGGGTCCAAACATGTGGTAGTTGCAAGGGGAGAGGTCCGGGCTGTACGGCGGGTGTTCTAGTGCAGCCCAGTACATCTGAGCCAATTTTTCTTGGGTTAGGGTTGTGGAATGGGGTCTGGCATTGTCATGGGTACCCATTGGGCCAAAATTTTTGGAAACAGCAGTTCGTTTTTGATTATGGACTGCACGCTCCCATAGCTGATATGCGTACCAAGCTCCTGACAAATTTCAACCACAGTAAGCTGACAGGCGCCTTCAATAAGGTCACGAACCGCTGTGATATTTCTGGGGTGATGCTTGTCCTTGGGCGTCGTTAATGACTTGTGTTTTGCACGGCATCTCTTCCTCAACAAAACTCTTTATGCCAGAATTTCACTTGCGTCTTCGATAGTGTTGATTCCCCATATTGTGCACGTAATCTATGCCAAATTTCATTGGACCCGACGTTTTCGTTGGTTAGGAACTTTATTACAACACATTGCACAATAGCAGTTGGCACCTCTCTCTCGCTCATCTTGAATTCAACTAACTGAGGAGAAGGGAGAGTCTGAGAGTGAGGTGAGGAGGGTCCCCACTCTCCACCACACCACCGCCCAATCGTGCTTTTTCGCTGGTTGCAACTGACAGAGGTCAGTTTATATTTGATCTACCTTTGTATATTGGCAAATCAAAATGTGGTACATCATATGTATGTACATTTGTACACACATACACACTATACTCTTCATTCATTTGGTCCGTAGTCTGTCTTACGAAAGGTTCATAGCTTCTTCCAAAGCAAGTTCTTCACAGAATGAAATCTTGTGCTTCCTCTTACACTTTACAGGTTCTTTTCATTTTCCTCAGCTTATCCGCTAGCTGTTCATGTCTTTTTCCTCATTTGCCCTTCACTTCCACAATTCCTTCTATCATTCCTTCAATGACATGTTCTAGAGGGCAGTTCCTACACAAGATGTGACTAATCCAGTTAGCTTCTTCCTGTTTATTGTACATAGGACATTCCGTGCCTTCTCAACCCTGCGGCATTTGTTCATGAGATGTGACTATATCCTATGAAGAGTAGACCACAAATGACAAAGCAAATTTGTCCAGGAAACACATAAATGAGAGGCCAAAACATAGTGGATATAAGGAGTTTTATAAAGCATGTAAAGTAAGACATTTGGAAAAAGTGAGCTGTTAAGTGACAGTTATGCTGTGCTAGACTAGGAAATATTCTGAACTTAAACACTCACATGTACTTGTACAGTGAAAACACTCGCTGACGTTTTTGTGGGAGTGATATAAAAAGGTAAAGCAATCCCATGGCAGGCCTGGACAGGCCCTGAGGGTTCCAGGAAGTTGAGGCTCCTAGATTTCAAGACATTCGGCTCATGAAGGTGGTAAGGTTGTCAGCCCTACGCACCGCCCGCCTTTACCCCCCCCCAGGAAATATTCCTGGTACTCATTTCTGTTAGAGGCTGAGTTGACCCCTGGGCCATAGTGGGGCTGGAAGGATTATGTCAATGAAAAATTCCATTGACACCATCAGGAATCAAACCCATGACCTTCCGGCTTGTAGTGCACTGCCTCAACCAACTGTGCCACTGCGTGCCCCAAGAGTGATATAAAATAGTGTAAAATATGAGAGTAAACTGCACGTTAGGATGTTGCCTACCTTAGCCTTTAATGGGAATTCTCAGCAAATAGTGCAGGTAGATTATTCAGCAGTTTGTCAACACTTTTATGCTGTGTAATTCCCAGAACCAAAAAATGTAAAATGACGTGATTCAGGTTAAAATCATATATGAAAACACTGCCTGTGTGTGTACAGAAGGATCATGTATTACAACATATTCACACTCAGAACATCACAAATTTTGATGAAACTTTGTGGCTGTATATACCAGTGGTATGCAGTGAAAGTCCTGCAAGGGGTGGTAATAGATTTTGAGGTCAGGCCACAACTTACAGATATTGATATTTCAACTGAATAGGCCAACAGAAATCACAAAGATTATTGCATAAGCAGAAACTTGAGGTTAATATTGGTTATATATTTTATCTACATGGTTCATAGAATGCTGTTATACAGTAAAAATGGGAGGATCAGAAAATTCCTGGATAAAGTGCCCAGATAAAAATTACGACTGTTATAACATACTACAAGCATACTTTGACGTACCTTTATGAGCCATATGTTGACCCATTTAGGTTGAAACACGTAGTACATTAACAGAAGCAAGTTTATTGTTTTTTATAACAAAATAGTTCTTTGACTGCAAGTGTTATCTTCATACTTCATTGGTTTGTTGGTCATCCAACCTTTAGGTTGACTTGTGACAAAGATTCCTGTAGGCAGTTGTTCCTTTGGCATAGCTTTGCAATTTAGAATCGTGTATAATGGCAACGGGCTACATTGTGGTAATATTGCATAACAAGGTGGTTACATCTTTACATTACCCAGTGTTTCATTGAGCATATTGTGCTGATGTAATGGACAGTGTAATTTGATGGCACATCAAAGTACACTGGTGTTTCATCAGCACTAAATATTTGGCTGAGAATGTAGTTGTTCATTTTTTGAAGTTGATGTTCCTGAAAAGAAAGAAGCTTCTGCTTGAAGTCTGCTGGGCAGTTATGTCAAAGACAAGTTCTGCAAACAAACAAAACCTGTTCTTCCACATAATAGCTACACACCACAACCTGCACTGGCCTCAAACTGTTACTGCATGACGTTGTGTGAATTGGCAAGTTCCGTTGCCTTATATATAATTGCCTCTCATGTAATGAGCACCTCATTTTTCTCCAAGTTCACAGACTTGGCAGTTTCACGTTCTGTTTCCTGGAAATGTCTGTGCTTGAAGTCACTGCAAGATCTTCAGGTGAAGTTTGTATTTATTGGCTTCTGTTTTGGGTGCCTTGACCTTCATGTGTTTGCTTCTGCAGCACCAAAGTTTCTTGCTGCATTGCAGTTGTTTGCCCTTGGGGTGGAGCCAAAATTTAAATCTGGAATTGTAACTTCACCTGACCAATTTGGAACACATTCCCCACCATTGCCCTCCTATGTATGTGATCTCCCATTTCACCGAAACAGCAAGTGCTAACTGGTTAGACTTATTAATACCACAACATCCTGTCTGTCATCTACACATGACAGAGTGGCACCACAGTGCTTGATTAGGCTTTACACTGTCCAGTTTAGTGGTTTGTATGTGAACTAAAGACAACCACATATCTCAGCACCAAATTTCAGAGAAAAATCTCATCTTGCTTTACGGTAAGTACAGTACTGTTTGTTCATCTGTTTCTTGGTCTTATAAGTAGCCTTTTAATTTTAGTTTTTTTGGTGGTGAGGGTGGGGGGGTCTTTTAGTTAGATATTGATAATTATCAGTGAATAAATACTGTATTAGCAGAAGAGCAGGCAACCAGTCATCAGTAAGGTGACTGTTTGTCTGCTTGTTTTCATCACTCGGCAGTCCGTTTTATAGAATGGTATGTGCAAGTTTAGCAGTGAAACTGTTAAAATTGTTAAATACACAGAGGCATTGGCAATAATGACCATCACTGTGTTTGCAGGTTTAAAAGAAAGCAAACAACCAGTAACCCGAGATCATATCAGGTTGGTTGCACCCCATGTGGGCCAGAATTGGAAAGATGTTGGTAGAACACTCAATCTTACTGACGGACGGTTGGAACAAATTGATCAAGACCATCATAAGGAAGGAATGAAAGAGGTATTTGAGACCTTTGCTTACAAGATATAATTTGTGTCATTATACAGGTAACATCCAGTCAAGACTTTCTAGTATATATAAGTATTAATTGCATATGACATCTGTTTTGCAGGTAGTTTATCAGATTTTGTTGGAGTGGATGCGAGCAAAGGGAAGTGACGCAAGGGTTGGAGATCTTACAAATGCACTGTGGCTATCATGTGAATACAGTGCTGTGAGAAAACTGGAAGAATGGGGAAAAGAATCTTCATATTTTTAACATCATACAGCTTTGTTATAATTGTTACAGATAGAGGTAGATAATGTGTAAATTCACTTTTTGTAAGTTCTTCCCTATGCTTTGAATATTGTTTTTACTTGGATTTACTGATGTAATTCAGTGACAGACACAGTTTCCAGCTGTTCTAATGAAGAAAATACCAAATACAGTGATGCAAAATTGAAATGGATGAGAGGATGATCAGTCTTGGGAACAATAAGAAGGACTGTTTGCAACCCAGTGTTGCAGCTGTTTAAGGGATGCAATCTGAGCTTATACTCTGCCATTATGCTCCCAACTTACACAGTCAGAGCTGAGTTCCAAACAGTGATTGTGGCTTTTGAATTACTATTCCAGTGTTTTACAGAAATGACAGTGGACTATGAAAATATTGGCCAGAATTGAAATAGTCATGTCTATTTTTGTTTCTTATTTTATTGGGATAGAAGGTATCATGTAATGGTTTTAATATTTTCAATTGAAAAGTACCTTTGTTCTGTGCCTTCTGTTTGTTTGTACAGAAGTGTGCATAGCACTTATCAGAGAGACACAAAAATTACAAGTTTTTCTAGATCTTTTTGTTCATATATTGAAACTTCCGTATTGAACTAAATTTGTACTTGTTAATATTAGTGAAGAAATATCATTCATACTTTGACAGAAAAAATTACATAGTTTGGTGTCCACGTTGCTTTTTCCCGCTTGTGTACTTGGTTGCCAATATGAATTTTCATTGCTGTGTTTCAGACTTCTAAATTGTCACAGACATATTTTTAGCATGTACATTTTTAATTCTATAAAATTACTGATCAAGCATTTCACTTTGGGAGTATAAGCGTGACCTGCAAATTGTAGTAGATCATGCAGAGAATTGCACCGTACACATGTGCCATTATGTTTGAGGATTTTCTGTTGGATTGTTGGTCACCATACAGAGAGGCTGTGCTGAAGTCTGCATAGACTATCAGATAAGCTGAAGGGTGTTGTTCTGCCCACATCATTTATCATGATATTACAGTACCTGCTGAAAGTGATACTCTCCATCAACCAAGCACCTTTATCAGTGACATATTGCAGTTTGTGACATACACTGAAAGTTCCTCCTCATTTTCTAGACTGGCATTGTGAGTTGCCAACAGTGCACGAATTATGCCTGTAAACTGTCATCATCAGGTTCTTGCAGAAATGAAAATCACAAACTTTCTGGTTCAGGAACCATGATGGCCCTGGTATCCTCTGACTGTTCATTGAACACAGTTTCTTGACTGTCAGTCACACTATAATGGCAGCAGGTTTATCTGAAACAGCACTACATATGTAGCACAGTACGCAGTTTCACATTCTGTAAGACAATTACCTTCATATTCACTGTGAGAAAATTAAATTTTGTGTTTCTGTGAGGTGGGATGAAGTCGTACATCATGTGGTAGTGCTGTGTATGGCTGAAAATAAGCATGGTGTGTCCCATTATCAATTAGTTGTTCCAAAAAAAGGCTCAGAAGTATCATTTACTTAACTGTTATGAAGGAATGTTGGACGTTTAATTCTTTTAATGTTTATGGAACTCCACATGCAAGTCCTTCAGATAATGATCTGACCAAGAAACACGTGAATGTTCAGTAGTGTGCGTGATTGTGATCAGACAGAAACACCCAGGATTTTCATAGCCATGTGGCCACAAGAGCAACAAGTGATTTAGACAGAAACAACCAGGATCTTCATAGCCATGTGGCCACAAGAGCAAACAACCAGTGATTTGCAGAAATGAATTGTGCATGCCTTCAGATCGTTGTAGCCTGCTAACAGATGGTGTTTGTCTTACTGTTGACTCCTCACTCATGTTTTATTCAGCAAATGCTCCAGTAGCATGTTCCATCTGCTTTGGAATTGTTCCTAATTAATCATAACTTCATCAAACATCTAGTGCCTTTTGAACCTTTCAGTCCATACTTTTATATTCTGGTCGAAACACATTGCCCTGTAATTTGATCTGATAAGAATTCCAGTAAATGTGTTGATGGTAACTAAGTACTACTTCATAACATCATGTAACACATTGGAATGTCTAACATAAAAATTGATATAGAGTGGGGTATGCTAGAATGAACATAATTGGTTCTAGAACCTCATTTGTTATAGCATCTGTTTGTTCCAGCATACATTTAAATATATGTATTTAGGGGTAATCCGTTCCAGGCCCACAGCCTACAGCAAAGTTACCAACACAACCATTTAAACACGAAAAATGTTACAAAATCAAAAATATAAGTGTAAAAATAATATAAAATTTATTTAACTTTTATACACTGTACATGTAAATTTGAAAAGCATAAACAATCCAATGCATATGAAAAGCATTAACAAACTTTCCCTAGTGAAAACTATAATCAAACTTTCAGGAATAAATAATATTCCTCCGCATTCATTTTAGCATCTGTGTTTGTTGTAGCATAACGAGGAGCTAAGTGATCTGTACTCCTCACCCAATATTGTTCGGGTGATAAAATCGAGAAGAATGAGATGGGCAGGGCATGTGGTGCGTATGGGGGAGGAGAGGGGGGCGTATAGGGTCTTGGTGGGGAAACCGGAGGGAAAGAGACCAATGGGGAGACCTAGGCATAGATGGGTGGATAATATTAGGATGGATCTCCAGGAGGTGGGATGTGGGTATGTGGACTGGATTGGGTTGGCCCAGGATAGGGACAGGTG
>Ga0123352_10015590_pt1 | contig 12099 bp, 5 predicted proteins | sample TergutLab28metaG_FD_89700 | JGI IMG/M metagenome (GOLD analysis project Ga0123352, IMG submission 89700) | Labiotermes labralis P1 segment gut microbial communities from Petit-Saut dam, French Guiana - Lab288 P1 | ecosystem: Host-associated > Arthropoda: Insects > Digestive system > Gut ... | reverse complement strand
ATAAGTGTGTAACAGCTGTCAAAGTTTCAAACTTCTCTGGCCATTATCTCCGTAACCGTTCAACTTTGGATATAGGTGTTTTGGGTTATATCGGTATACTTTAACATAAGGAACACTCTCCCGGTCTGGCACATTCCTCCTGGGACACCCTGTATATAAACAGTAAAATTGACCAAGATGAAGAAGAGTACAGTAATGGGGGGATGGGGGGGGGGGGATTCAACCTAGTAACCTTACTTCATTAATCCTTTGATGCCACACGTGACCAAGTGATAACATAGAATGTCATGCAGCCATTATTTCAATTCCATTCTTTAGATAATTACATCAGGCATTGAATTCTGGTGCCAAGGGGAACTACCTTTTGGTTTATGTGAGTTCTGTGGTTCTCACTTTGCTGAATACTAAGATTATGGTCTTTCAGGATGTGGTGCTGCATAGTCTCATAGAGGTACCATTTGGAGGAACCTGCTGCCTCCACATTCAAACACATATATGTTCCTCATTGTAAACAAGTTCTAAGGATGTCACAAAAAATGAAGCATTCTGCAGGCCATTCAGCATACATATCAGCCAACCGGACTAAAACTGAATGACACCTATCAATTTAGGACAGATGTTATATTTCATTACCACAAGTTGTCACACAAGGATTACTTCATGCAGACTGACTAAAATTCTGTGGGTGCTTTGCACGGGTGTTTGTGAAAGAACATTAGAAAGTCATGAAATTTACATGTAGTGAAAAAAGCTCTGGTTTATACATCCCTTTGTGAATTCATACAATGAGAGGAAACAGTACACAGATGTGTGTTCACAACTCAACCTTTATAATTAAACGTCACTTAGTACAACTAGTTTCAACCTTAATAACGGCCATCATCAGATACTACAATTTAAACATCTTGAGGAAAAATACTAGTGCACAAATATCAGGTCAAGAATAAAATAAGATCTCATTTTTTACAAATAACATTCAAATAAAATGTCACATTTCTGAAATGATGCATGTGTAAAGTACGCAAAATATTTATTTTGGTTACTTTACAACAAGAATCATTTTGGAAACCCAGCATTTTTTGAAGGTCATTTGTAAATAATGAGATCTCATTCACAACCTCCAGGTGTTTTTAGTAGTGGTACTTGATGCTGGCACTTACTATGGCCAAACATGTTTACTAAGTGACATTTAATTATAAAGTTGTGAATGTGAATTTGTGTATTATTTTCTCTCATTATAGTGAAATAATTTGGGGATGTTAATTCCATATTGTTTACCTACCTCAAGACCACAGGACTTACAAAGTAAATTGTGCACATAATGTGGCTTCAATTTTTCCATCGTGTTGTTTTGTTTGAAACCTTTTTTGCATGGCCAGATGACTGAGGAATCACAGTTAAATCTGAGGAAAGGAGAAAGAAATCTTTCTCTTATCCAGCATGTGCACACTGGCACTGAAGTCCAATCAGCCTCCTACCCAATGCATACCAGAGGCTTGTTCACAGGGGAGGGATGCAAAGCAGCCAGGGCATACAGCTGATCATTCATCTCCATCTAGTGCCCAGTTGAAGCATCCATGGAACAATACTGCTGCTTCTCTCATGCCTTCAGGGCTCCAATCCAAAACCTGTCCTTCTGACAGAGGCACATCAGCTATCAATTTTGCCTGTAGAGATGCTGACACATTTACAGAAACAACTGTTCCCCTTAATCCTACTTTATCTTAGCCATTGCACTTTCTTATCTATGAAATGCCTTACCTGGGGGGTAAAAGTATTAATTTGAGCTGCATACAGTTTTTTTTCCAAATCTGATTTGTCTAAATGAATTGTACGCTTTGTTTTGTTTTCTGTTCTTGTCCATTTTATAAACATACACACACATCCATGTGTGTGTGTGTGTGTGTGTGTGTGTGTGTGTGTGTGTGTGTGTGTGTGCGCGCGCGCGTTTGCATGTTTGTTACTTTGCGTATACATGCTAATTTCGTAATTGGCCATTGTACTGTTCTGTCAGCAAGAAAATAAATATGAAACTGAATTACTGTTATTAACATATTCCATGGAGCACAGTCCTTTGTGAAAAGCTAACAGTTGTTGACCCAGTCATGACCTTCCCAGTTCATCACAATGTTCACAAAAGACTGCCATTAGTCCCTAACTTCAGCCAGAAGAGTCCAGTACACACCCTCCAAACTTATTTAAGATGCATTTTAATATTATGTGCCCATCTATGCTTTATTCTTCCAAGCAGTCTCCTTCCCACAAGAATCCTGGACATACATCTCTTCATTTTCACAGTTGTAGTAGCAGTCATTTTTATTGTCATCATCATCATGTTACTACTACTACTACTAATAATAATAATAATAGTCAGCACAAACATATTTATATATTTATCTTTATCTTTCTCATCTTCCACATACCCGTCACTTGATATAAGTAGCACAGCTGGATTATATTCTACATACATAGGTGCTGAGGGTGGAACTGTTCCAGTTCCCATTCTGCGAACATCTGACCTTGTCACTCAGTTAACAACCTCCATTGCTGACATTAGTCTATCTCCACATTAGGGTATAAAATCCATTCTAGCAACACACACACACACCACATATACACACACAGTCGAACTGGGTTATAACAACATGAAAGAGACTGGAATTTGTTGTGTAATTATAAACAGGTGTTGTTGTAACTGAGGAGTATAATGTTACGGTTAGCAGCAATGAATTAATTGGTACCACAGAACATCTGATGCTTTAGGTGAGATTTTGCATAAATTGATGTCATTATAACCGTGTTCAACTGCATTGTTATTAATACACTATTCAAGATATCAACAACATTTCTAAAATTTAGAATGTCAGTATACTACAAAATTCCTACAGTGTAGAATACACACTGTTCTAGCTACAAACGATCATGGTACCACAACGCATAACACACAGCTTACCCAAATCCACATGTAAAGTCACAATCATAAGCAACAGCAGCAACAAGGAAGTATAATAAACCAAATGACACAAATGCAGGTAGACGAAACACATGAAGCAGAACATTTTGTAACGAAGGTGACATTGCAAAGCGTGGCTTCAATGACAATTTGTGGGGGATTGCAGGGGGGCCAAATTTTCTATACTCACTTCGCGATTAAATATCCTTTTCCTTGCTTTTTCATATTCCTCCTCACGTTCCTCGAAACTTTTGCTCCGCCGCGACTCGGAGCTAAACTGCCTCTCAGGAGACTGCAACAGGGATTCATAATCGAGACGGGGTTGCCAGTCTCTTACTGCTATAATTTGGGCATTTTGCTCCTCAAGATGAATTAGTGAAGTAGTCCCAAATTAAGGTAAACAAAGTAAGAAAGGAAGCCAAAGCAATTGACAGTATGACTTCTCCCAACGTTTATTCAAGAGTGGAGGGACAAAATATGATGCAATTACAGATATACTGGCAGCTCCTAGACTGCATTGGCTTGTATTATAAAAGCAGCGTATGTGTTTTGTGTGTGTATGTGTGTGTGTGTGTGAGACTTCTTGTTTATACCTGATATACATTTTTTGAAATAACTGAAAGATTACTCAGATGGTCCACCACAACATCAGTTGTCACATCATAAATTTCAGTAACAAAACATTCCTGTGCTGACCTGATTGCAACATTAACAAATCAGCTTCCTACATTACTTCTTAGAATGTACATAAAATCAATGAATTCTTCCACACGCTATATCTTTGAAACTGATACATGGATCCAGTTAAGTACGCTACTGCAGTCTACACCGCAAGCTGCCAGGTAAGGAACAACGTGGTTCAGATCTCAGAAAAGCTCACTGTACGGATGACTGACACAGATCTCACTACTTCCACTATCTCAAAATAATAATTCTCTGTGTTCCAAAAGAGCTTCATCTAAAAAATGTAGAAACAGCACAACACAGAGAAGATAAACGATATAAATGAAAAGACTGACATATAAAATAAATGAACTTAAAGATTATCGGGCAACTCAAACTCACAAAATGTGTGTGCTACTTAACAATGCTGTCAGTTACTAAAATTATATATTGTTGATGATGGATAAATGAATGAGTCTGAAACACTGACGAAATGTTAGTGACACAGGAACAGTGAAGTACATGGGGAATAACGTTTCCTAGCACAACTGTGTCCACCTCAAAATCCCACATGTACTGGCCTGGGACTGAACCCAGGTCTCCGCAGTCACAGACTGGCAACTAACTAACAGTATATTTGATAAATATGATAAGTATATACTCCACACAGCAGCCCTTTCTTCTGTTCTTTAAATTTAGTTGCCTGAATGACTGATTGTTTGAAACACAAGTATCTAGAGCAGCTGTAGATCATGGAAAACATAAAACATCCTAGCTGCAGTCTACTTCAATGCACGCTCACTAGACATGCTGAATGTAATGCAGAAACATCTATCATGTTGGTTTTTACAGCCAGCAAATTTGTTGCAAATGTTGTTTCATAAGGTCCAGAGAATGAAGTAGCTAAACAAGCAGTCCCCACTACTAACACTTGAGGTCTGCCAGTTTTCTTTGCACGACTCAAGTAAGTTCCTGTCACAACACAGTACTGTGCCACTCATGCACGGAGTAGCTGGTGCGAGGGTTCTTACTAAAACATGTAGACCAATAATCTTCTGTGTTTATAAATCCAAATTTTGCCTGTCTCCTCCTAAGGAAGCAAAATATGGGTTGCCCTATGCTGCTATTTGTAAGCCTCTGGGACCAATGGTTTACCCACCACTAACTACTGCAATGGTAACACAGTATCATGGACTATTAACAGCATGCTACAAGTTTCTTTCTCCAACATACATGGAGAACTGAGACGCAATAACATATATGATCCCAATATATAAAATGCCTGTTTCGTGAGTCACACCTGGGTTTCTACACTACAGTTTACATGGTTAAAATACTGTATGGTTAATAGGTGAAGTCACACCTGTGTTAAAACTATGAGTTTGGTTGTAACAATATTATTACTGACATAATTAAGGAACTGATATATACTGACTGTGATTCCCTAATTACCAAAATATTTTATTCAAGTGTTTCCAAATCCTTCTTCACAAAAATAAACAGACATTTTGCATGAAAACCTACATACAAATACGATCTCTTGCCACAGCAGGTCTTCATGACTGAACAGATTGTGTTCTCCGTGAGGTACATACTGAGTCAAACAAAAGAAATTCATCACTGATTCCAAATTTGTTGCCACGATACAGAGAAAGTATGTCCTACATGAAAAGCAAAGAAAAGCCGTAATAACAATGGGGGGAACATTATGTTATGTGAAAAACACAAGAAAGACAACTTTCTTTGAAAATGAGACACCACCATTTTCCTGTGATTTGGGCTTTCATGATGATGATCAATGTCACAGGAACCATCTTTTGAACATGCTGCCGCTGACCTTCTGAGGCCTGTTTTTGCATATGGTCAACTTGATGTCATGCTTCCATGAGAAAGGAATCATGAAGATATTAAGGTTTACGTTCATGGTATACATTACCAAGGAGAAGTTTCGTCAGGTAATTGAACTTTTAAGAAATATGTTGTAACACGAGTTACAGAATAAATGAAAGTAGATAGCCCCTTTTCTTAAACGATATGTGTTTCACTTCTTTCCTATAAAAGTGATGGGTTTCAGCTATGGTTAGAAGAAAATAATAATCAAATAACCATTAGTGTAATGACTTCACTGACAATCACAAATGAAGAAATGCCTGATAAAAGATCCTGTGGATCAGTGCATGAATGTTGTGTTAACCTGATCATATGACAATCGCATTTCGTGTTCAAGTGTATCTGATTCTCAACTCATGTAAATTATTGAGTAATATAAGAACACAAATTCAAGACATCAATTATAATGTTTTAATGTGTGAACACAGCAGAATGATGTCACACTGGAAGAAGTTCACAGGGTGGGGGCAAATTATGCAGAGTATCAATCCTACCTCATTAGTTACTAAATAAGTGAGAACAAATCAACAGCTATATGGCTGCAGGAGAATAAAAACACTGAGTCAACTACCTGAGTGTTGTGGGCTATTAAAATGCACTGTGGCATGGGATCAAGTCTAAAAGCCTACACTAGGTACTGCATAAAGACCACAGTGAATACTAAATTTGAAACAACCAACAAAAGCATAATAATACAACCCATCTACAGGAATAATAAGTAGCTGTGGGTTCATGTTACAACATTATACGCCTTATCTGAATACAATATCACAGGCCATAACTTTATATCTGCTAATCATGATAATGCCCTCAACCGAAAACAAACATTGTTATTTTTTACATATTTTCCCCAAAGTTTGCACTGTAGAGTAACTTACTTTTCAAGTACCACCTTCATTATACAGACATTCTACAAACGAAGGTCAGTCTTTGAAATTTAAATAATGTATATTCTGAATGCCATAAGAGACAATAGAGCAAAATAATTCACCATAAGCTGCATAGTATGAACTCTGTTTGCACCTCGCCATACATCTAACGCATAACTTGACCACAATGTGTGCACTAAAATCTACTGTGTGTAAACGTAACTGTAGCTTTCAACAGTCTTCATTTTACTTGTTTCAGAGTAGATTCTAACAGGTTGACACTGGAGGAACTTGGAGGTCCAGAAACCAGAGCTTCTTCACTAATATAGTATTAAACAAGATGGGCAATGTATGTATAATGTAACAATGAGGCACATTTGCATTATGTTTATATCTCTTTAGCTATTCTAACAGCCTACTACAACTTCACTTGAATTAATGTCACTGGAAATAATGAGTTCTTAGTATTGTTGCTGATCCAAACAAGGTTGCTATGGAAACACAACACTGTGTTTCCTTTGCATTGTACAAATATCACCATCAACAACACAGCAAGTTGCCATGGAAATAAAACTACATGTTCCGTTTAGTACTGCTGTTGAGATAAAAACATTCTGTAATATTTATATGTCCTCAGCTACCCTGACAGCATGATACCATTCACTTGACCCCAGCACCAGCAACAATAAAATGTACCTAGGCATTTAAGTAAAGTGCTTGATATTTTTGTCCAATTTAAAAAAAAATTTTGTTTGTCTTGAGAGATTTTTATAGAAGTCCCCAATATAAAATTTCAAAGAAATCCACACAACAGGAGCTGTGTTAATACGTGTGGGCAGATGGAAAGATGGATATTACAAAGACAATGGGCATCGCAACTTTTGCAAACACACCTAAAAATTTGGCATTCTATAACTGCCAATAAATATTTTACCTAGTGTGACGCAAACCACTTTCCTACACAGGTGATGCTGGCATGTGTCTCAAGCTGTGGAAAATCAGTCATGAACTATTAACATTATTGCTGTTTATATTTATTGGGACAGGAGTGATCTGTCACTTGTCTGTATGATTGCATGCCAAGCACACATCGCCAGCACATATACATTTCTTGTTCTGGCTGTTTTATAAGTGGCCTAGAACATGAAACTCAACAGTTACACCTACTTACAATCCCAGATGTGACAATGATGTCAACACACATGTTAATAAGAAAATATCTGAACCTAAATATGTAGTTATGCATGACATGTTGGAGAACACATACCAACAACTGCATTAAAGATCTGATACATATTTACAAAAAGTAAAGGTACAATTCACCCTGCAACAGGCCACGAAGGCCCAGAGGTGGAGTAGAGGTATAGTTCTATATTCTTTCTTTAACCTCGGTGCTAGATGGGGGTGGGTGGTCAACGCCATGCACTGGCCGCTTTACCCCTGGGAAAGGCCCGGTACCCATTGTATAGAAGGCTGGGTAGGCCCTAGGGCCTGTCTGAACAGGTGCGAAGTATCTCTCCCCCACTAGGATTCGATCCATGGACCGCCCAGCCTGTAGCGAGTCGCTAAACTGACTAAGCTATCCTGGTCCATGCATATTTACAAAACCAGCTCAAAATAAATTAGTACAACCAAAATAAAATATATACACTGCTATCTGTAAGTCACAATTTGATTTTTGTTATACTTTATTGTGTCCAACAAATATTTAAATTTCAAACACAGGCTCTTTTTTATTGACACCCCACACTCCTGAATTTGGAACAGGTATAATGTTTTATACAGAGTGCTCCAAAAACTGGCTCAACTGTCATAACTCACACAATAAATCTGGCTACAAAAAAGGTAAAGTAATATCATTACTCTTTGATTTTTGTTTCTGTTTTTGTACCTTAAATGTAGTGTTATCGGCCAATATTCACATTATTTCCACAACAAACACAGCTGTTGCTGAATAGCAATGAATTTCAACAGACAGTAACAGAAAAAACAAATCTACCATATCTTGAAAAGAATTTCACTTCTTACGACAGAAGATGCGTGCACCATAAAATGTCACACAGTTAAGGAAAATGAAGGTTATAAGTGATCCACTTTTCTAAATTCCTTTCTACATGGCACTTTAATGGGAAACTTTGCAACATCAAACCCATCAGCAAAAGTTCACAACATATCTAATGCTTGCCTTTCTGTAGGGCCTATGAAGCTACAGCGTACTTCTGGGAAATGCCAGTCCCCTCCAAATACATACACATGCAAATAAACAGCAGTTAAAGAAACATCACTATACATCAATACTGGGAAAGTAAAAACAGTAAAACACCAATATTCACACAGTGAAATAAAAAGTGAGATAGGACATAACTGCCCTTAGCTTCAACTATTAAACAATACCCATTACCTTGAAGTTACAGCCTTCTTCAAACGATGAAGAATCTCGCTTCAGGATGGATCTCCGAGGCTCTTCAGGGAATAGCAACTCGTCGCGAATGTGGTCACGAAACTTCGTGTCAGGAAGTCTTGTATTCTTGGTGCGGTTAACAATGACGGCATTGCCTGTTTGGTCAACATTGTGGTCCATGCCAAAATATGCAGCCACACGATGCACCAGCATACGCTGGTATGAGGACATCTGGGGAAATTTGTAATGGTTGCGCCTGTAAGTAGGGTAAAGACAAAATACAGTTGCTTGAATTATACATGATCAAAAACAAAGTTCCAGCTCTCAGTTTATAAGAACAGGTAGGCAAAAAATAAGAAGAAAATTCTTTTAGTTTCCTTCCAAGTAATCATCCTTGAATGCAGTATGCTTTTCACATCATTCTAAAAGGTGCACAAAATAATCATCACAGGTACTCAAAGAAACTGCATTTAATTCTGCAGTTACATTCTTCTTGATGTCTTAATGTCCTAAAATCTTCTTTGTTGAGGGCAGTTTTCACTTTAAGGAATAGAAAAATGTCAGCTGACACAAGGTCCCATGAATATGATGGGTGACTGCTTCAATAAAGTCTTTAGAAGCTGTGTCTCTTCACTCCTTTAAATCATCCATGGCAGTAAGCAGAACAAACTTTGCACAGATCTTCCTCTTCCCCTAATCTTCATGAAGAATCAGCCAAACTGCCTCTTGATTAATGTGTAGTTGATTCTCCATCAATACAAGGACTGTTCAAAGGTCTCTGGCCACAGGTTCACAAATGTTTGCAATTGTTTCCATACCTTGTGCAGTTCATGACCACCCACTCCTTGGATCATCCTTTAAGGTTCTCACATTCTTCTTGGAATCTTTGAAACCATTCAAATACCTCTGTATGAGAACCAGCTCCATTTACATACACACTTGTAAGCACATTATACGTTTCTGTACAACTGTTTTCCCAACTTTTAAACTCTATTTTTGCTTGCTGCTCCACAACAAAGAAAATATAACTTATGTGTGATGCACTGGCTAAGGTAGAACTTTCTTTTCACTAATGCCTGCGGGCCATAAGAAAAACTACCACAAACTGCCTACAGCTGGTTTATGTACCAAATCACACTTGTGTGGTAGCATTGATACCAGGCCCATTCTACTTACCTCAAACATTTCAGCTTTTTATTTGTTTCCACTGACTTCTTTCCTACCGAATTGTGAAAATCCAGTTGTAATGAATAATGTGAACTTCCATTTCTGACTTTATAAGGGACCTACGTTATTGAAGATTCACAAAAACTTTGCCAATAATTAAATATTTAAGGTAATATAGTGTATGTATTCCACTATTTTCCAGTTCAAAACACAAAACAGGGACAGATTTAAGTTCATGATGAAGCTAAATCTATAATACAGAAAAAATTACAAGTAGTTGTACAAACTGACTAGAAAATACCCAACCATTTTGTCTCAGGCTTGTAGACAAAATGTGAATATCAATTACTTTCAACTGATAATTTGCAATAAAGTGTAATAAAGCTAAATAAAGTCAAGTAATTGATTTTTGAAAACCATCTACCAGTGTAGTGAAGACTCCTGCACCAGCACTAAGCACTAAATTGTTGCAAATATGGTTAAATGTGTGACTCACTTGTTATCTTTGGCAAGGTTGACCAGTTCCTGCTCTATCTTAAGCAGCAGTATCCTGTCCTTCTGGTTGCGATTCAGTGTGTCCATAATGAACTGCTGCAGATCCACTCCTGTGCTGTCTGTGTACTGCTCTGTGCTGCTATCTGCACAGCCAAACAGAAACTTAACCCATGTCTTCCCTTGCAAGATTTGAAGTGCTAAGTATTATTGACAATTTAAGTCTTCTGCAGTGTCACACTGTGCAGTTGGGAACAGCAATGAAGACAACTATTCTTTGAAACTGGATATTCTTTAGCCAGTAACATAGCATAACATCACAGAAGATTTCTTCACCCATTAAAACAGCATAACACCATAAAAGACTTGAAACGTCATGTCTTTACTTTATTTCATGCAACCCATTAGTGTCAAACAAAAAACATCAGGATTATTATTAATACCTCAATGCTGGGAACTGTAAGTAATGTTACTGGCAGAAGCTGTAATACAGTTTCAGACACAAAGTAATACAGGTACTATGCAAGCTTCATGAGCTTGGAGGTCACTGTGTCAAGAAAGTTCAGTGAGATGGAATGCAGGTTTTGGATCTTCTGAGATGTTGTGGACGGTAAAATCATTCAGTGAAGTACCCAGGTATTTTGTTTGGGGGGGGGGGGGGGGGGGGGGTTCAACAATTCAGTTGAGGACAGAGAGAAAGGGGATCTGGGTGTGGTAGCCTCCTAGTCAGGGGTTCTGGAGGTACGTGCAATATGGTACAAGAAATTTCATTTCATATAGTAAAATTTTCTTAATTTTTGGTACATTAAGACTATTTATGATGACAACCAATTCACTTGACATGCTAGTGTAAAACAATTGCAAATCCAGATAGTTGTAGAATTTTACTGCTTTTTTTTCTGAACATCTTGGGGTGTTGGCATCCTAAATTCAGCAATTTTTAACAGTTTTCACAATTGGGTTGAGTTTGGCAAAATTTTGGAGGGCCTTCGGAATTTTTTGGGGGGTTTGAACCAGTCAAACCCCCCCTCGGTACACCACTGTATCCATTGACACCATTCAACATCCCAAAAGACTGAAGTTCTCACCTACACCATGGCAAAAGCCTAAAATCTCTTACAGATAAAATGAAGGATGAAGCCATACACTCTAATATTAGTTACCCAAAAAGGAACACAACAGGAACACTTACTTACTTACTTGCTCCATGGTGCAGAGTCCTTCTTGAGAAGCTAACTGGTTTGCAGCTAGTCAAGAAATTTCCCGCATTTCACGGAACCCGAAGGTTCATTACTGCGCTCACAAGCGTCCGCCATCTGTCCCTATCCTGGGCCAGCCCAATTCAGTCCATATACCACATCCCACCTCCTGGAGATCCATCCTAATATTATCCACCCATCTATGCCGAGGTCTCCCCAGTGGTCTCTTTCCCTCCGGTTTCCCCACCAAGAACCTATACAACACCCTCTCCTCACCCATACGCGCCACATGCCCAGCCCATCTCATTCTTCTCAATTTTATCACCCGCACAATATTGGGTTAGGAGTACAGATCATTTAGCTCCTCGTTATGCAATCTCCTCCATTCCCCCGTTACCTCGTCCCTCCTAGGTCCAAATATTCTCCTCAACACCATGTTCTCAAACACCCTCAGCTTCCTTTCCT
>Ga0123352_10015589_pt1 | contig 12100 bp, 10 predicted proteins | sample TergutLab28metaG_FD_89700 | JGI IMG/M metagenome (GOLD analysis project Ga0123352, IMG submission 89700) | Labiotermes labralis P1 segment gut microbial communities from Petit-Saut dam, French Guiana - Lab288 P1 | ecosystem: Host-associated > Arthropoda: Insects > Digestive system > Gut ... | reverse complement strand
TGTATGTATGTATGTGTGTATGTATGTATGTGTGTATGTAAGTTGTATGTATGTGTGTGTATGTATGTATGTGTATGTATGTGTGTGTATGTATGTATGTGTGTGTATGTATGTATGTATGTATGTGTGTGTATGTATATGTGTATGTAAGTTGTATGTATGTGTATGCGTGTGTGTATGTTATGTATGTATGTATGTGTGTGTATGTATGTGTGTATGTATGTATTATGTATGTGTATGTGTGTATGTATGTTTTTTTTATTTAGTTTTAAGTGAGCTGCACCTCAAACTACACTAAAACAAAAAGATGGTACACTAAAAACAAATCTCCAAGAAACTATTCAACACATGCTACAGATCCTCACACCAGAAGAAAACCAAGAGAACGACACGGAATTGCAGAAAAACACCCGGGCACTAGCACAAGAAGACATTGACACGGACGACGACAAGGAGTTTACCGTACAGGAAGTTAAGAACGTGGTACTGAGCATGGGTAAAAATAAGGCACCAGAGGAAGACGGCATATCAAGTGAAGTCTTTAAGAGTGTGGTAGAAATCTTACCCAGGTACATGACAGCCATACACAATGGATGTCTCCGTAAAGGAACATTCCCGCAGAGGTGGAAAAAAAGTGCTGGTAATACCAATAACTAAACCAGGGAAGACAGAAAGTGAAGAAGCATCTAAATTCCGTCCCATAATTCTACTGGGCATAGGTGGGAAGGTGCTGGAAAAGTTATTGATCAATTGAATCAACCACCACTTGTACTCACGGGGACACAGAACGAAAATCAGTTCGGCTTTAGACCTAAAAAAAAGTACTATCGACGCGGCTATGGTAGTTAAAGCGTATGTATGTATGTGTGTATGTATGTATTTATGTATGTGTGTATGTATGTATGTATTTATGTATGTGTGTATGTATTTATGTATGTGTGTGTATGTATGTATGTGTGTATGTAGTTATGTATGTGTGTGTGTATGTATGTATGTATGTATGTGTGTATGTGTATATGTATGTATGTGTGTATGTACGTATGTATGTGTGTATGGAAAGGGTAAGTAATTTACACTTTTAAGACTAAAATTATTCGGAATTATGTTTTAAAATGTACTTGTTATGTCACAGAGAACACTGCGTAATTATTGCAGACACTATCCGGTTAACGCCATGTAGAGAAAAAAAAATGTTTATTGTGGACACCACATGAATCACAAAATGAGCTCACTGTGCAAAATGTAGCCTCCTTGAATGTTAAGTCTTGTGGTACACGTACAAACCATTGAAACTTAAAGGGTTAACAATGGATTAAAATTTAATACCCGGGTGTGAGTTGTTAAAGATATTGCAGTAGGTCGTGTGAAAAGTGGTGGTGTCTAGTGCAGACAGTATGCCTAATGGGAACAAGTAGAGGACTTCGAGATTTTTATTGTAAAGCCACACAAACGAATAAAATTGTAAGTATGGACATGGACGCCATTAAAACCCAGACTACATATTTTTGCCAGTGAAGTTGTTTATTAGTCACTTGGGTAAGAACTACGACACCGCACGCGTGCTGATCTGTCCTAGGACGCACACCCCTGTACGAACAGCCCGGATCACGAATGTGTGCTCCTCAAGTACTGTACCGTAGCCTTAGAGCGGGTGTTTGAAGTAAACTGGTGAGACCTTACCAGCGGTCGCGTAACTCAACTGACAGAAATGATCTGAAATTAAAATTTTACTCCAGCTGTAAGGGATGACTGCATTGCTATAACTAATGGCAGGATTTCAAGACAAGTCTGAAGCGAGACACCTATGGTAGAAAAATGAGGTCATCAGAGTAAGTGTGTGCCCGGGCAAGAATGACCTCCTTCGTTGGGCTGTCAAGGTTGATGAATTCATCAGTCTAATTACTGCTTCTGCTTACTACAGCCGATGGAAGCAAAAGACATATTCCATTCGTTCGATTAGCTCGTAACAGCAGCCCGGTCTGAATCCTAAGCCCCTGTCAACACATAGCATCGTGGAATTAAGAGAATGAAATCAGAAGGAGCAGCACGCTCTCAGCTTCTATTTCCGTGTCGATACCCTTGCCAGTTGACTCCACTGAACCTGCAGTTCTTATAACGAAGTATTGCCGCCGATCGCATCACGTCCTCACCGGCGGGGGAGTAAAATGATTGGGGCGTGAAGTTGACCACTGATGTGCAGTGTCGAGGTTAGTAACGGTGTGGTCCTTAAGAGCAATGACTTTACCTATTTTCTTTGCCTGAAAAGTGGTCGTTCGTTTAGCAGTGGATTTCATACATGATGGTCAATATATGTCTACGAATATTATCTAACTTTAGAGTCTTGTTGTCCAAAAATACAAACTTCCACCTTCGATTCGAATAGGGATATATTTTCTCGTCCATGCAAATGTCCACATCCTAAACGATTAGTCGGACATCATATAGAATAGTAGCAAAATTTTACTTGTCTCTAGAATGATGTTTAATTATAAATGAGTTTTTCAGAAACCTCTGTACAGCCTTTCCCCCCCCCCCCCACACACACACACACACACTTTAATAGGCTAATTATTCCGACCTCACAGTTAAGGAAATGAGGTAACAGCAGCTTACATGATATCAAATTGTTAACACAGCTTAACACTTTCGATGTAAACATGAGAAGGATCCGCCACGTAAACCACGTGTTCTTTGCTGGTAGACTCCAGTTGAAATGTGAAGGCACACGGTGACGCACGAGAGGGGAAGTGAAGAGGAAACTGGCGAATGGAGTGGGTAACCAGTACTCTTCACACTACCTCGGAACATGGTGTATCCAGCATTACTATCGCTGATGCGCACACCTCGGCTGTCAGTAGTCGACTGAACTGACGCCCCCGCCGATTTAAATGGACTCGTTCGTTTCGCCGAAAGACGAAATCTGGTTTCTGCGCGTGTGCCATCACATTTCAACTGGCCTCTACACGTATTTTCTAACAATAAATTTATTTACAAAAATTGAAAGGGAAACTGTATCAGAGTGAAATATATGTTGAAGAAAGTCGACAATATTTTTCGCCGTCTTTGTGAATCGTTAAGTCGTTCTATTCGTGAATTTATCCTACTGGGAACAAGTGTATCAGACGTGTTCATGGGTACTTAAAACTGAGGGAATATCACTTACAGATGGTGCAGTAACTGTATGGGGACTGATCACGGTGACCTCAAACCGCGCGCGTGCGTGTGTGTGTGTGTGTGTGTTACAGACGATACAGTAACTCAGAACTAATGACAAAGTGAAATGATAAAATATTTATTCACGGTTCTTTCAGTGTGAGCCTTATTATGATACCATCATGAACAGGATTATCCTAGTGACGCGGCACAGCCTGAGAAAATGGAAGAGGGAGAGCCCACGTGAAGAAATTGAACATGAAAAGGGCAGTCCCAGAGTTAATGTGTTTAATGTGATATTCGTAAGGAATGGGCCCCCATATCACCAGATCTCACCACATTGGACTTGTCCGTTCGAGTATTTTGTACAGGACGAATTCTGTGTCATCCTGTTGCCAACCATAGAAGAGCTCATCACGTGCCAGAGACTTGCTCGCAAGAACCGACATAACTTGCCGGATGAGGTAGAAGAAGGCTGTGATATGTGACCTTAGTCCGACGGTGGATATCAAGCTTACTGTGTTGTGATAAGTGATAGGGTGTAATCTTTATATAGCTGCCAAAGGTTGGAAGGTATGTTCCGCATATACCTTCTACCCTGAAGATAGAGGCAGCACGTTCCTCCGAAACGCAGGACTTATAAATTACAAGGAGTCACATCCAACAAGACAGTATGGATTTTACATTGCCCGTGTCATATGCAGCGCCCATACTGACCTCTATTCTTCCTACACAAAATTACTTCAGTTAAATTTTAAGTTGATTTTAATCTTTTAACAGCTCCTTAAGCATGAATGATGCAATAATACTTAAAATCATTAATGAAATTTAAATCACTGTCAAACTGTGTGATACCTATGGAGAAGGCGATATTAACTGAACAAACAATTAAATTGACCAAACACCTGCCTGCCTAAGTAATGAACACTCTACCTGCCTAAATAATTGTACACCTATTTCTCTATCTATTCATCCATCCACCTATCCTTCCATACAGCCGGGCTCCTAGTATCTACCTTGTGTGCCCACTCGCTTGTCCTGCTATTTAAGTCAGCCTAAATGAACAATCACTTAACTAAAAAACTAGCTGCTTTACTTGTCACAAGTTCATCCACTTAATTAATCACATAGGCCCATATATACAGGGTGTTTCAGAAGGAATAGTAAATATTTTAGGAGGTGGTAGTATGGACTGTTCCGAGTCAATAATTTCATATAAACATGTGTCCAATTTTCAATGGGTGTGGAGATACAGCTGTTTGAATGTTACGCATAAAAAGCCTTAAAACAGTATGAAGGAAAGACAAATGGCGTATTGATTGCATTTATTGATTATGTAAATGATCTCAATAAATTGCAACAGTTCAAAGTAAGTTTTCAAAAATCCCACCATCGACTTCAAAGCACTTTGCAACCCTCTTGACAATAGTAGGTGTAGGTCTCCTGAGGTTGTCTTGGCGTTCTTGCTTTATTAGGGCAGCGTTCTTCATAATGCGAGCGACAAATTCGTCTCTTGTGTTTACTTTTTCTTTGTAGAATTCGCTTTTCATCCATCCACACAGACAAAAATCTGATCTCTACCTGCCAACTTCAAACAGCCGTATCTTCATACCCACTGAAAATTGGACACATGTTTATATGAACTTATTTACTCGGAACAGTCCATACTACCACCTCCTAAATTATTTACTACTCCTTCTGAAACACCCTGTGTATATATGTATGCACGTAATTAACCACATACTCTCTACCTCACCAAAAATGACAATACCAAGTACCTACCAGCCCAAATACAAAAACAAGGCAACACGTCGACAGATGAAGTCAATATACAACAGCGTCTCACTCTATATCAGGCCTTCTCAGCCAGTGGCTCGCGAGCAGCACGTAGCCCACGATATAGTGTTTGTCATGTTGCCCGCGCAGACGTTGGAAATGAGAAAAAGCCTTTTAATCCTTTCTCTGTCAAAGCAGAAAAAGACCATCGAAGTAATTTTGAAAAATTATGAGTTCTTTATTAGGGAGACACACATTACACTACTAATTCCTTTCTTTAAAAGTGTGCTAAAATAGAGACACCCTACCCTGGGTTACGAATTGGATATTTTTTTAATTTCTTCCTTATATTATCAGTGTATTCGTAATTTTTATTGCACATGATGTGTAGAGAAATACAGGGTAAAGTTATACATGTAATTATACACGTATGTAATCATTTTTCGAGTGGTGTATTTAATTTCATGTGGCCCGCATGGTGACCATATTTTGGTCTAAGTTTCCCGCCTCACGGAAAAGGTTGAGTATGCCTGGTCTGTATCATTCCTTCACTTCCTTTGACACCAAAGGAGGTCTAAAGGTTACACTTAGGTGTTAAAAACTTAAAACCAAACGGTAAAGACGAAAGGCTTCTTCATGTAAAATCTTACAGAAGCAAGCTTTCGATGTGCTTGCAGTTTTTCAACGTTACAAGTCTATTTTGAGTTTAAATTGAACGGAAATACCTGCAGTTACCACAGGAATGAGAGGGCGAGAAGTCTTGCATGCATATCATCCTTCCTACGGTCAGTTAGCAAGGTCGTGACGTATTACAGGCTTCAGAAGTGATTTGGTGCCAGTTGTGCTTCGTATATCATTAACATTCCAACTTAACAAGGGCAAAAAAGAAGGCAGAATTGTGGTTAAAGAGTAATATGTGCGCGAAAGTACTTTCAGTAATTATCAGAGCAAACAGCTAATTGCCAGTCATTACAGCGCAGCACTGTGCATTGCCTACGGCACTGCTTGTGATAATGACATTTGGCATGGAAAACAAACCGTATAAAATTTTTGCTTTAGCTTCGTAAATGGAGCGAGCAAGATAGTACTGTAGTTGTGAATGCGGTGGGCTATAGCTGAGACAGTAAGAATCCAATTCTGTTGACTTAAGGAAAGTTGCCCAGCAAATATGGGCAGCGGTAAGTCCCATACTTGCCGATCTCAGTGGCCGTGCGTTCTATAGGCCTGCTGCCACTTGTTTGCTGGTATCGCGGGTATGAATCCCGCTGAAGCATGGATCTTTATCTGTTGTGTGTCTTTGTGTATCGTAGGTAGCTTAGGTGACCTTGGGCCAACTTACGCTGTTGCGCCACTGGGGAGAAAAAAACCCCCATAGACATATTCGGCACGCACCCGCTTCCGATCGCGGTCAGGTACCGATGTGCTATCAAAGGTTTTCGTGGATTTCTGAGACCCTTCAGACTACAAAGCATGAGAAAAGCCTGTCTTCCATTCAGTCACCCCATTACAGTCACGTAATATATATATGATTCACACTAGAACAGGCCATGAAGGCCCAAAAGGGGAGTACAGGTATAGCTTTACTCTCTCTTTAACCTCGGCGCTAGATGGGGGGGGAGGGTGGTTAACGCAATACCTCGGCCGCATTACCCCCAGGAATGACCCGGAACCCATTGCATAGGAGGCTGGATGGGCCCCAGGGCCGGTCTAGACGCGTGAGGGAAATTTCGCCCCCACCGGGACCCGATCCACGAACTGTCCAGCCCATCGCGAGTTGCTATAGTGACTACGCTAACCTGGTCCACCATTACAGTCACGTATCTTAACAAAGTAACAAAAAACTGTAACGGACTAATTACATTTTTGTGTTCAGTGCCCCACTCTCCTATTATTAACTAACTATAAAATTAAACGTTGTTTTTAGTTTCACTACACGATACATGTTTAGAGCTGTTTGTAAGTATTAAGAAGAACAAAGTTAAGATTAAGTTTGTTAGCTGTAATAATAGTAACGATTTGTCTCGATTATTACAGAAATCTTCACGTAAAGGTCACCTGAAATTAATTTGCCAAGATCATCAGTGTAACGAATTATGAAATATAAGGTTACAGAACTATAATTTTGCCTGTTGTTTTGTATGGGTGTGAAACTTGGTCGCTCACATTGAGGGAGGAACGTAGGCTGAGGGTTTTTGAGAGAAGAGTGTTGAGGAGAAAGAGGGGCGAGGTAACAAGGGAATGGAGGAGACGAAATAATGAGGAGCCTAATGATCTGTAGTCCTCAACCAATGTTGTTCGGGTGATAAAATCGAGAATGAGATGGGCGGGGCATGTAGCGCGTGTGAGGGAGAGGAGAGGCGTATAGAGGGTTTTGGTGGGGAAACCTGAGGGAAAGAGACCACTTGGGAGACCCAGGCGTAGATGGAAGGATAATATTAAGATGGACCTTCAGGAAGTGGGGTGTGAGGGCATGGACTGGATCGATGTAGCTCCGGACAGGGACAAGTGGCGGGCACTTGTGTATGCAATAATGAACATTCGGGTTCCATAATATGTACGTCTGAGGTACTTAGGTACCCAAAAAAAAGACTCCCCCCTGAACTTACACAATAACGTGAAATTAAAATGAAATCTTCGTCAATAATCCTACATGAAGTAATTGATCACTGATAATACACTCCAGTTTCACTTCTTGTAGCCACTGAAAACCAATAAGGCTGATGACGCCGTCGTGCTGTCTTTTGTGGATAGTTTTACGTCGTCGTTCTTGGGATGCAGCGCAGATAGAGTCGTCGAAAAGGAATGTGCTGCTTGTGGCACGTCGGTTGAATTTCAGAGTCAAGTCTCTGTTCGGTCTGCAAGATGAGGCATCATAACCCACTGGCATACTTTGACGGCTTCGGGACGTCTGCCCCCGTTACACTCACGTCTATTACTTCAGTCGCTGTGAAGCATTACTGAATGACATTCCGTAGCGCTGTGCACAGTGCATTAACATCCCTTGGCAAAAGTGAGTTTGTTCAGCGGGCTCATCAATACATGTGTACAGCAAAATGGAGGCTGCACGCGTATGAATGTGGTTTGAAGACCCGGGACTCCGCTATGATTAATGTGACAGGCGGAAATGCCTGGCTGATAGATGATGCTTCTGTCTCTCTCTCTCCTTTCTTTTCTCTGTCTCTTTCCCTCAATCACCGTACTCGTCATGGTCCTCACCAATCATAAAAAGGTCCAGAAGTCCTGCAGGTAAACAGCACAACGGGGGCGGGGGGGGGGGGTAATATTACAAAGGGCTCTTACATAATTGAAGAAGAGGGTGTGTGTATAGCGCGTTTCATTCCAGTGAAGAAACTGCGTACACTAACATACACCAACTTAAGTGCATTATAATCCTACCAATATTCTATTATTTTGGGCATTATAAATTGTCTTGTTCGGCGTTTGTGACAGTACTAACACACACACACACACACACATATATATATATATATATATATATATATATATATATATACCCTTGAAATTTAAACAAAATTGTTTGCGTGTCTCGCTGTATTTACTTCACTGTAGTCCACATACAGACTAAGTCCTTGAACCGCAGTCTGAAATTATGATGACAATCAATATGCACAGTTCTGCAGAGGTAGCTACACTTACACCACGACAGACCTACTCCACCTCATAAAGTAACATTTTGCGCTAACCGGTTCTGCTATGTAAAAGTACGCTACACAACTTTTCGGAAAGGCTGACATGGTAATACCAACCCAGGATTTTATTCCACTGGCGCTGATTAGTGCTGTAATCTACTTCTATTACTGTTTGCTTACGTACATTGCGACAGAACATTAGGTTTTTGACTTTCACGCATTTTAAGGATTAACACGCGACTTTAGGCCGTGTCATCCCTGCAGTTGATATTCATTAAATAATCTGTGAGCAAATCAAAAGCCCACAAACGCTGAAGCTTTTGTCTGGAATGATGATGATTCTTCAGTAGTATAACAAAGTTATCTTGGTGGTGCAAAACATGAAACACGCTACCGCGCGGAATATCAGTGTGCTGTGGGACAGTGGAGGGTCGTGACATAAACTGACAATTTCACACACACTGTCAATACTTACATAAATGTGACAGGTTTGACCTCACTGCCACCAGGTCTGTCCTTGACAATCTGATATTTCGAAGAACACATTGTTGTGACGTCATGCATCTTTGTATATATCTCCACATGTTTGATTTCAGAAACTGCTGCACAATTTTCTATGATCTCTGTCGTGTACGAGTATTTTTTTTTATTTTTTAATGTTTGCCATCCCGAAGTGTTTAACTCATATATAAATATACAGTGATGTGTCAGTCAAACACAACAAAACTTTACTATGTTTATCATTGTACTAGGGCAACATGTTTCGATTCTTATAGAATCATCTTCAGGCCCTTCTAAGAAAATAGATCCTTTCTTAAACGGGCCTGAAGATGATTCTACAAGAATCGAAACATCTTCAGGCCCTTCTACGAAAATAGATCCTTTCTTAGAAGGGCCTGAAGATGAATCGAAACATGTTGTCCTAGTACGATAATAAACATAATAAAGTTTTGTTTTGTTTGACTGACACAACATTGTATATTCACATATGTGTATGAGTATGCCTACAGTAATAACAGAAGTTGTCGGTGAAATTCAATTTCGGTTCGTATCGGGGGAGAGGCGTGAAGCTGAAAACTCAGACCCATCTAGTGCCTACGTTAAGAATGAATGGAACTGTACCTCCACTCCCGCATACGCCTTCACGATATGCACAGAGAGGGCTTTAAATTTTACTTTGTTCTCGGTCGAATATGGTCTTTGGCTTATATGTGTCTCAAATCGAACATCATCGGTTTTTTTTAAACTGCTGATCATGCAGTAAATTGGAACAGTAAGGTTGTCCCCGTCAACGATATTAATGCATGTATGGGAATGGAGGTAAAGCTCCAGGACTTTTTAACATCGGCACTAGATTAAAGTGGGTGGTAAGCTTCACGTACCGTCTACCTGTACCACTTCAATACGATGTCAGTGGAAGTAAAAACGGGTTCTGGAGCTTTAAGAAGAGAGGACAAGTTTTTGTACCGAACATGAATCTGACCATGATTCATCGGTCGCCAAGACCGCAGCCAAGTCATCATAGAATATGATACGAAACAAAAATATACATATCAATATGACATCCACATTGATTTCTAGTACTAGTGCTGCATACGTAACAGAATGCAAAATACACGTAATTTAAATAATTTATGTCTTTATGCAATGTGGAATCATTACGTATACCTGCATTTACTCGCATTCTTTATGGTTAATTACGACGTTGTTAGAAGCTCACACTACACAGCGTCGAATAGTTGGATAAATATTAAATTGGAATGTTCATGTCCTACACCGGAATTTGCTTAAAGAGGCTGTGGAAAACTATGAAAAATGTCGGCGTAGATTGCTGTCCTCTGGGCATAATTTTAACACAGAACCTCCCCGCCCCGAATAAAAAGGAAACGTGCTATCCACTACTGTTATCAGATCTCCCCAGCGATATGTCCCCACGGGTGTTTAAACCAAAGTTACATAAGTAGTGCTAGTCTTTATTTCAGGCGTTTGCCACGTGGCCCGCTTGTCTTAATACGTGCAAGGACACACAGAGAAGCTCATGACGGTTTCTGAAAGCACTCATTCTATACACTTCAACATTCCACAAGTAACCGAGCTTCGTTATTATACTGAGCGAGTTTATGTACTATATTTCAGTATTTCATCACCGATCCAACGTACACATCCGAAAGACCGTCAGGGTTTTCCTGTATTCGTCCTGGTGATCCCCAGCTGCCTACATACTATAACCATTACTTTACTTAGAAACGTTTTCGTTAGTCTGAGGTCACATGCAATAAAAGGAGATGAACCAAGTAGTTCAAGTAAGTTGACCTTCGAATTGGCAGCCTGGTTATCAAACATTTAATAATGTTCTCGATACCTTTCGCTGACTAGCTCTTGCGGAATGTTCACGACCATCGAATTACGTGGCGTGTGGAGACAAACAGACGATTCGCTTCATAGTTAAATTACAAAATGGTCAGGCGGAATAATTTTGTACGATGCGGTAAATGGAATGCAATCCGTATCGGATGCAGACTGTGGTTTGCTGAACAGCATCCTGATAATGGCCTTATAAAAAAAGCAACCAAAAATATAACTCGTTCGTAAAATCCTCATTTCATTTATTCTGCATTGTAGTATGACTCCACTATATGACATGAGCTTTCTTCAAATACACGAGTAAACTTGTTGGAACATACTCGACCAAATGGCTTCTTTTTACAACGGCAGGCAGCCTCACAATGCTAGTGTACATTTCACATCTTTAAGTACGGCATCGTGTCGGCTGTCGCACTGCGATGTGGAAGGTAAGGAGAAACCACTACATTATGTATGATCTCAAAGCAGCTATAGAGTAACGAATGATGAAGATTTGCAGAGGGCGACTGAAGAAAGATTACACCAGCAAGGGCAGTACGTCGGAGACGCCGTCCAAAGTCTGTACAGTGATTGTAATACCTAGAATGATAGCTATAGAAAGAAATATTGCACAGTGGTTAATATTCAGTGCGAACGTATAGACACCTACGCTGAAGACTACTTTTGGTCGCCAAGACTACATAAACAACGGAACAAAAAACTCAACAGTTACGTCAGGAGAAAATCATAACTGGAAGCTTATCCTTCCATTAACAACATAACAATAGAAACAAGCAGCAAACCTTACCAGAAATACTATCCAATATTTCAGCGTGCGAGATCATTTGATAACACACCCACTCCCACGGAACAGCAACAAAGACGTACTCCGACGTCATCAGTAAATATACAGTATCCCATAGCTCCAAAAACAAGCAGACGATAACGGGACTCATATTTACTAATGGTGAACAGCAATACACCATAGAGAATTTTACATATTATAACTTTTTAGACACAACTTGTATAATACATTTTACGAGACAAAGATCCAGTTTTATGTATCCCACTCTTGTAAACACAATTTGCACGTCACGCCCTTAGAGACAAACGATTTAATTTGATGTATTCCATGGATGTAAACACGATGGGATCCCAAAGTGTGCATAGCATCTTGT
>Ga0123352_10015586_pt1 | contig 12100 bp, 8 predicted proteins | sample TergutLab28metaG_FD_89700 | JGI IMG/M metagenome (GOLD analysis project Ga0123352, IMG submission 89700) | Labiotermes labralis P1 segment gut microbial communities from Petit-Saut dam, French Guiana - Lab288 P1 | ecosystem: Host-associated > Arthropoda: Insects > Digestive system > Gut ... | reverse complement strand
AGATCTATCCTAATATTATCCACCCATCTACGCCTAGGTCTCCCCAGTGGTCTCTTTCCCTCCGGTTTCCCCACCAAGACCCTATACACCCCCTCTCCTTACCCATACGCGCAACATGCCAAGCCCATCTCATTCTTGTCGATTTTATCACCCGCACAATATTGGGTGAAGAGTACAAATCATTTAGCTTCTCGTTATGCAGTCTTCTCCATTCCCTCGTTACCTCGTCCCTCCTAGGTCCAAATATTCTCCTCAACACCATATCCTCAATATCCAAATAAAAAATAAAAGATTCTAACATATATATTTATTGTATTAATTAATGCTAATTAAGCAGCGTGTACTAACTGTAAAAACTCTTCTCAATTGTCATGAGTAGGCGGTCTAAAATGTTGGTTGCTACTGGCCACACATTTCTCTGCAGCAGAAGCTCTGTCTACCTGCTCTGTTGCGATCGCTCCACACCAGTTCATGTACTGTCACGTGACTATTAAATGGGAATTATGTTTTTCACGTTCTGTAACGTGAATAAACGACATTTTTGCAGTCGCAGTTTTTGTTAGAAATTCGTGGAGAAATCAAAATAAATCCGAGGAAAATGATACAAAATAAATTGATAGATAAAAGTGATAGTTTTTAGTTTGATAGTGTAGCAGCTGATACTGTTTCACACATTCTGGACTGGACGACCGAGGTTAGATTTCTGGCAGGAGGTGGGATGCTTCTCTTTTCCACCCTGCCCAGCTCTGGAGCACAGCTTTATCCTGTGGGCTCCACTTCCACAGGATAAAGCGGCCTGATCCTGTGGCCGATCGTTCTTCCCCTCTAGTTCCGGCGTTGAAAGTATCTTTAGCTTTATTTCATTTATCCATTTGTTGAAATGTCTCGAACACAGACACAGATTTGTCGATAGTTTTATAATAATAATAATTATAATATTTATTAACCGCAATTGGGTTGTCACCCGGTGACAGTGGTTATTTTACATGTACACAAAACATGAAATCGGTTACTACTGAATTTAAGTCGTGAGGACTACATGAGAAGCATGTAGTGGCAACTTAGAATCTTGGGAACCATCTCAGCATTTGTTTTAGACATAGGGAAACCAAGAAAACCCTGTGTCGATGTGGCCGGTCGCAGGATTTTTCGAATACTGACTTCTAGCCAGCAGTCCGGCATCTAAAGTAAAAAAAAAAACAGCAATGCCCACACAGTACAGGAAATACACATAAGATAACAACACACACACAAGACAACTACAACAATACACACGGCCATACCAACAACAATTACACACAAGACAACTTAAAACTAGCAACAATACATGCGAGAAAAATTAGAGTACATGTACAAAAGGTAAAAACACCCAAGCAAGAGAGTACTGTGTACAGATTCTTGTAATTGTTTTTTTAATTATTAATTCACTTACGCTTTCACCCCAGTCCTTCACTTACGACCATATAAACCTTTTCCATAAAGACTCGTCCCCCCCCCACCATTCCCTATACAGCACTTCACTTCACCTCATTCCACTTCACTTCACTTTATTTCACTTCGCTGCACTGTATATTGAACAGTTCAGATCCTGACACACGGCATTCGGCAGTGTGCTGGAACATTTGAATTGTGTTGTATTCCGAGCACGACACTGCATAACATGGAGTGGAGGTGTGAATGAAGGTGGATTACCCTGCTGCATGGTAGAGCATGCTAAGGTATTCAGCAGTAATATGGGTTTATGGTGTAGCGGTCTCTAGGACGAGCTGATCGCTCGATCAGAGGAGTTCTTCCGAGTGCGTGTGTGTGTGTAATTGTGTGTGATCTAGAAACCTAATCAATGGGGCATTCTAGGCCCCGTTGGAGCTGTTGCGCAACGGAAAGAATGTCAGTTTATGATAATGTACTTGGAAATAACCTATACAAGAATCAAAATTCTTATCCAAATATTGGTCTCGTATTTCGGTTATTATTGCGAGATGGTTAGATATGCTACGGAAGTTGAGAGAGGATCCACTGGTTTTTTACTTCTTGGGTCACTGCCTGTCAGCGTTAGTTGCTAAGCGCGTTCGCAAGTCGGCGAAAAGCGAATATTAGTGTCATATTGTGTGCCTATTTGTCTTACTTCGTTGATCTGTCCGTATCCCTGTGGACAGAAGTTCTTTTAGTTTCATATTGGAATTTTTAAGAATATTTATCTGGAAATTTCAAGTTTTGTTACAACTGGACAAAAATAACATGCCCTTCACAATATCTTTCCGAATTCTTCTTGGGTTGAGACGGTTCTAGAAAAGGAAACGTTTCACGTTCAGTATTTTTGTTTTAAAAAGTTGTGCTGTTTACACGTTAATGACAATAAATTCGACAGATGTAGAGAGAACAAAGATGGAACTCTCTGTGTATAGATTTGTTGTGGTGTGACATAACAATAAACGGACGTAGTACCCCTGCTATGACGTGACGTTGTTATATAGTCATTATTTTTTACGTGCGAATTGCTTGATGCTTGATTGAGGAACTTAGAAAAGAGCAATCATAGAGTTTAACATGTATTGATTTGTCTAGGAATACGGAATTTGGTATGTGGATAAATTACGAATATGCTTAACTTTTTAATGCCATGCTATCTGTAATTCAGTGATTATTAATATTTCGACAGGGTGGGACTTTGAAGTTAACTGACCGATAAATTTCACGTAGACTTGGTGAACGTTTATATATATATATATATATATATACTTATTACTTACTTACTCCATGGTGCAGAGTCCTTCTTGAGCAGCTAACTGGTTTGCAGCTAGTCAAGAAATTCCCGGCATTTCACGGAACCCGAAAGTTCATTACCGCATTTACAACCGTCCGCCACCTGTCTCTATCCTGGGTCAGCCCAATCCAGTCCATATACCCACATCCCACCTCCTGGAGATCCATCCTAATATTATCCACCCATCTAAGCCTGGGTCTCCCCAGTGGTTTATATATAATGAATAAAAATATATATTAAAATGTAATGGCACTGCATAATAATAAAATTAATTTAAGAAAATGTGTAAACGTTTTGAGGAACAAATGTGTGATTGCAGTGGATTAACGTGTATGAGCACCCTTGAGGAGTTTAAGATGGCACAACCCGTACGCGCCTCAATAATACGTTTTCTATCTGGACATACAGGATAGAGCTATGGTGATGCAGCAAGCCATCCAACACCAAGATCCTCCAAACATTCCGGTCAAAAATGCTCAGAATGATCAGCAGTGCCCCCTGGTACGTCTCCAACCAAACCTTGCACAGTGACTTCGATATTCCGTACGTAACGGAAGTGGTTCGAATCAACGCCAACAAAAACAAAACCCGCAGCACTGAGCACAGTAATCAGCTGATCAGAGCTCTCTTCAACCCCTCAGTCGACAGACGACTCAAACGATTATGGCCGGAAGACTTAGCTCAATAGCACAACTCCAGTGAACCACCGATGGATGGTGCCAGCCTCACGACCTTTTCTTACCTCAACCTTACTAATTACTCTATCTAATTGAGTAGATTGTAATTTGCAATATACAATAAAAAATAATACGTTTTACCTACATTTCCCGTATTTTTTAATGGAATGCCTGTAATTGCTGCTGAATAGTCATTTGCACTCAGTCTAATTTAGTTCGCGCCTTTTTGTGCCTAATTGCATCTTAATCGGTGTAAACTGTAGAAAATTTTCATTTAGATATTTATTTGCTTAGATTTATGTGGAGCGTCCGTCGTCTTCTGCATTACAGAACGTAAGCTGTAGAGCGCATCCAGGAATTGTGCATGGTCATGTTCCTTACTTTAACCTAAAAATGTAATTGATTTCTTTCAATCCAACGTAGTTACATAATTCTACCCGAAATGCACAAGAAAATAATGAACCGAAAACAGTCACGGAAAAACATTTTAATAAATTCGGAAAATATAATACAAGAGTATGTGTTCTTTTGTTTGACGTTTTGCTGACCGTGCTGCATCTCAGTAATTAACCAACTTGATGCACAAAATTTGTTTCACAGTAAGTTTTATTTCATGCCTCTACATGTTTCGAGCACATGTGCTCGAAACATGTAGAGGCATGAAATAAAACGTATCGTAAAAGAAAACTTTTGTGCATCAAGTTGGTTAATTACTGAGATAAAAAGAGTATGTGTTCTGTTTTTGAATGTCCTTTAGTTTCCAAATGGTTTTAGCGTCGGTAAGTGCCAGTGTGTAATTCTTCTTTAGAGTATTTTTAATTCCTCGAATTCTTATGTGCCTATGGTCTATTGCGGTAGTACTTTTCATCCTGTGGAAAGGCTTAGGAAGTGTCTTGGAATTTGTTAGTTTCCATTTTTGTTACGTGCATTCCTCAGTATTATTACAACAATATGAAAGCACAGTTAAAATAACTTATCCCATTGTTATTCAGCTCGTTTTACGCTTTCTAACCCTACCGTGTTTGAGTTACCTACACTTGAGATTTTAAACTCCCAAGCTTATAAATTTCACTTTACTGCACTAACGGACTCTTATATATCATTCTTTGTACTTCCAGCACATATAGTTAAATATACGCGGTGGTGTAGTTGGTTGAGGCACTGCGCTGCAAGCCGGAAGGTCGCGGGTTCAATTCCCGATGGTGTCACTGGGATTTTTCATTGAGATAATCCTTCCGACCGCACTGTGGCCCTGGGTTCGACTCAGCCTCTAACACAAATGAGTACCAGGAATGTTTCCTGGAGGATAAAGGTAGCCGGTACGTAGGGCAAGCCTTACCACCTTTATGTGCCGATTGTCTTGAAATTTGGGAGGCTCAGCTTCCTAGAACCCTCAGGGCCTGACCAGACCTAACAGGGATTGGCTTTACCTTTTATACACAGAGAATAAGGTGTACGGAACTTCTCACTATAATCAGGATGTATACTAGTCACGTACATCACGCTTGTCCAGGCATAAAAACTGAAATATTTTTCTTTCATAAAATAAGAGTTTTTTTAGTTGTTTTAATCACTAAATTGGGAGGATAACGAAATTCTGACCTAAAAAGTTTGTTTTCAAATTTTGTATCTCGGCTTTGTCATTAAACTGCGTTATTTCTACGTCTGTTTTCTTATGTCACAAGCAGCTCCATTTTCCATGAAGGTCTGACGGACCCCGAGACGCCCTTGCCACTGCCGGTAGTTTTATCTTCCTGACTGGTCTGGCTCAGAATGTCCTACTGCAGTGTGTTAAGATTACATGTGTTCCATGATACGAGAGTAAGTGAGAATGGAGCATTGGCATAACCATACTGACCAGGGACGCAGAAATATTACGATAAAACCCTTTCTTTTGGCCACGTTGTTTGCCACCAATCTCATAAGGACTGTCCAGAGATTTAATTCAAGTTATTGAAAATTGATAACCACAACAAATTTTATTGTACGAGAAATATGGAACGCATTTTAAATGTGAACCGTACTTTCAAATTTGTGTTACATAAATCTGAAGAATATAGGCTTTTTGGAAGACGTACGCGCAAGGGAACGCATTGAAGTATATCTTAAGAGTATATAACGATATTGAGTAGATTCGTCTGGTTCAAGATGGGATTTGGAGGGGCCGTGCATTACTTGATAGCATAATATCGTATGCTGATTAGGGTAAAGAAGACTGTCGATCTAGTTTACGAAAAATACGAACTACTGCACCGTGTACATCATGGTGTCTTAGGTTACGGGTTATAACATGGCGTAGTGTTGTACTTGCTTGCCTACTTCTCATGGGAACGCACTTCATCCATCCTCAGTGCATATTGTGAGGATAGACTCTCTCCATTCGGAATTCTAACTGGTTGTCTGCAGAAGGCAAATCAGACACTGTGCTGATCCTCACGATGTAAGTCAATAGATTTTTAAGAACGTATCAAAAGACGAGGTTATATATTAATCGATTGACATCCTGATGATATCGTTAGTGGAAGATGGTAGAATATTTTAAACTTCAGGACCCTCTAATGAGATGCTTCACGCCACCGTGTGGATCAGACCGGGGCTGTCCACAACAGCTGAAGAATAAGGCCTGGCAGCGCCTGGTAGGAGCTGCATTGATTCCTGTCATTGGATTGAAGAAGGGGGACCGTTTTTCACTTAGCACGTAGCTCTGAAAGCGATGCTGAGAACTCAGTATGGTGGAGTAGAATGGAGTGGATAGATAGATAGATATGTGGATGGATTTGTTAAGTCATGGAGGTCCAACTCTTCCTTGTCGATCGGTTTGTCCAGTTCTGATCATTTATCAGTTCGATATATTGATGCTTGTATTTGTGAGGACTCCATCAAAGTTCGTTTCTCTTCAGGAGGATTTTTATTTGGGCTTGGGTGTAGTGGGAAAGATATTGCAGCTAGCCTTTGGTCAGTTTACAAAGGATACTGCCATACTGAGTATATGCCCTCTCGATCACTTCTTCTATCTCTTTCCATACTTTGTTCTACTGAAGTTAAGTCCCCCCCTGCGAGGTCTGGGTAAGACGAGCATATACAATATATCTGTCAAGTCGAATGTCTTGATTTAATGTTTAGAAGTCACTTGTCTTTTCTGGGCCGTCCCGCGTTCGACCCTTAGAGCGTGTGTAGCTCCTGCAGTTTATAGTACCAGCGTTCCTCTCCAGGATATTGAGTTCTCTCAGCTGACCAAGATATCTCTGTCCCCTTGTTGTGGGCCCAAAGTTGATCATTCATTACTTTGTCCTGAGCTAGATAATACGTTATTTATTTAACTTTGGTTTTATTATTACTTAGGATTTCTAAGAGGTTCGTTTCCTTACATTTTCTCCAATTTAAATTACGTATTCATGCCTTATTCCCCCCATGTTACACAAAATTTGTGTTCATCTTTTGAATAACCCTGATATTTGACTATTAAATGCGAGTCACTCAAACTGAGACACAGTTATGTTCATTGACAGAAATATTTAGAACTTTTATAGCCATATGTGTCCTCTGCTACAAGTTTTAACACCTCTGTCATAATCTGAATGCTTGTAAGGCGCTGAATAAATCGTAATAACAACGACAAAGGGTTTAATTGTTGGAAGATGATGCTGAGAGGTAAGGGAAAAGGAACGGATGATTTCCACGGAAAAAGAAAGAGGGGATTGGGAAGATACCGAGCGGAGATTTTCAGATGTCAAATTGTCTGCCTACGCACCTGTCACAAATGACTGCATGGATGAAAAATAACCTCCCAGGGGAATTCATCAAAAACATGAGACTAGTTATTCGTATTACGCTTCTGCACGTTCCAGACTCGAATCTCGCGAATATAATAAAGTAGAAGCAGATTGGGGTATCAAAATTTAGGCCTTTTCTCCGTCTGTAGCTGGAGGATTTTTTTCTCCCTTTGAAATTCTCTCCCTCGCTGTTTTCCTACACGTAGCTCCTTTATATTTCCTTTTATGGAATTACTGATTGATATTGAACATTAATTCGTCTTTGCACTGGGATTCTACTTTGCTTGTTATCTGCGATCATTCATGCACCATCCTGACATTGCTGAAGGTTTCTGACGAATTACGTTAATATTCATCACGAGTGATATTTTTTATGTTGTTTGTATTATTAAGACCGGCCTTCAATTATAGACGATTGGTCGTCAGTAATTTGCGTGTGCGTTTTCTCCAAAGACATTTAAGAAAGATTCTGTTTTTTTTGACGAACGGGTAAACTGACCTGAAAAGTGGCAGTGAAAAATCTGCAATATGCACATGTTATTTGTTTTCCCAACACATTAAGGTATAAATTTATGCCAAATTGAAGTAATGCCTTTACTGCAATGAGAACGCTCTTTGGTTTACAAACGCATTAATTATCACATTCTGGCATTAAATTCAGTCCCTGTCCTTCAGGTCTGCCAATGATTACTAGACGATTTGTATGTTTAAATCAAATGCTTGATAAATGATCTTTTGAATTCTCCTGTAGCCCTGACACTATTCCAGCCTAACCGCACCTAACCTCCAACCTACAACAAACCAAGAACGAAACGACCAATGCGGTAATGAACATCATAGTCGCGAGCTCCTGATGATGGGCATAGTAGAACCCGAAACATGTTGAGCCTATAAGAAGTACAATAAAATGATAAGTGGCATCTAGTTGGCTTTTATTGTTCAGTTCTTATATCTGCTTAAATGTTAGGAGTTCCCCGTCATATGCCGGCAACATCATCGACGGAGCTGTCGTGTGGGATGACTGTGTTATGTTGCAGGCGCATAATTCTGTTGCCCCGAAGAAACGTAAGAGCACTTCGGTCACAATTACGCTTGGTTTATGCAATTGGCTGCATACGTATCTAGTGTCTGTGTTATGTGATATCATCTTCCCTGTCTTACATAATTACAGGTTAATTTCACCAGCTTCAGTTACAGAGCACAACCATCTGTCCAGCAGCCCGGATCGCCGACTAAATGGACCCTTGGATATTACTGTGTAACCATGCAAATTGAGTGGGATTTGTGTAACATATTTAGGGCGGAGACCTAGTGTGATAATAGGGTAAATACTCTTCACTGGAGTGGCTGCAGTACAGAGTGTGTTTGGATGAAAGTGCATAATTTATTATTATATGGTTATATTCAATAAGACATTAAGTTTAATTTAATAATTGTCCAACAAGATTATACTTATTCAGTTTATTACATTTCTGTAGGCAGCTCTACATGTTTCGGGTGTTGACACCCATCACCAGGAACTCGTACAACTGTAATTACGGCTTCTGGTATTGATTAACAGGATCTACTACCATCTGCTGACGTTATATATAGCCATCATCAGGCTGATCGAAAATTATATAATTAATATACTTTCTCAGTCCCAGGCAAACTGTTTAAATACATTTTTTTCTAACCTCGCAAGATTTTTACTCCCAAATCTTTATTTCATACATAAGTTAATGTACGGTCTGATATCCCAAATCTCCCACGCAGCTGTGAGCATTTCCTTTGTATCTTCGCGATCAGCCTGAAGGTGGCTGCATATTAGCCGAAACATGTATGTGTTTATATTCGACAAATAATAGTTGTGTCTGGACTGAATACATTTTATTCTTGTTATATTTAATTATATTTATGATCTACCTGTACTCAAAATACCTAACGTTAGGGTGCAGCCCTAGAAATCTTGATGCCTTGCCGTTAAATTCAGGGTTTAAATATTAACCTGCAGTTCGGTTGTCTTGTATGAATATTGCATGGTCTTCCTCAGTCCTGTTGGAAAATGGGACATTACCTCAGATTACGCCACGACCGCTTTTTACATACCATTCCCAGTTCATTATTAAGCCGCAACTTTACCATTCACCGCGGCAAGTATGATAGAATTGCAGTATCGTAATGTGAGCGATCAATACATATATCATTACAAACTTCCATGTGCACAGCTCCGACCGTTCGGTGCTTTTGCTACATAGGTGAAGCTAAATGCACATTTCGCGCGAACGCCATGTTAGTATTTTAAAATTTCACTGAAATAAATACCGTAGTAAAATGAACACTTATCGAAGGTCCGTTGTATCACGGAAATTCAGTATCCTAATGTCAAGTGGTATTAGTGTGGCTGTCAGACACATTGTTGGTATTATTGTGACATTAAATGGAAATGGCAGAAAGAGAAACGACTTATAGCTGTCCGAACAAAATGTCATGGAAATGTGTCCGTTAATTCGGAAATTAATAAGGTTGAAAAGCGCACGCAAACTCTGATGCTGTAAGCCTAATTCGCGACGTAATAACCGTTGCAAGGTAACATCCAGTATGAAGAAACTAGCTGTCGTGTTTGGCCCATTGCCTTCCTCACTCACCCTTAAATGATTCTGATGCGTACACGAGCAACCAACGAAACGCATTTTATGCTTTTGAATTATACACCTTTCAAGGTTCTGTGTATCATTACAATTATGGATGTTTATTCTGAATTTCTTGGTACGAATCACTTCCGGAAAATCATGATGGATTACTTTCATGGTCTCCCTGTGTCTGTGACCGAATTTATTGTTAGTAAATCAACACCCAAAGCATTCGCAACCACCTAAGTGTGTTTTATTAATCAATTATGGCAATCTCTGCAGCTAAGACGGCGTCATTAATTGAATAATTTATCATTATTCCCTGTTAGCAGAGACATTTTAATATCGAAGAAGTTATAATTCTGCAGTCCTGTAGGGTGTAGTACGAAGGTTGGATATTGCTGCACAATGTTTTGATTCTGAGCGCATTTTGTTTTTCCAGCAGCAGTTGGCAGTAACTTACAGAAGGAATCTGTTACTTATTAATGAACGTTTGTTTTTACAGTTTTTTAAGTCACTAAATCTAAATCATTAGGATTCAGGGTACACACTGGATGATAAGCATCAACTATATTAACCTAATTACGCAGCTGGAAGGTAGTTACTGGGAGTTGTGTTCGGGCCTATATCCTGCCAAGACGTTCCCCGTCTGTTATGAAATCCTGTGGTGAATTACGTGTAAAATAACCCGTCACGGAATTGTGTCCTGAAATAGTAGAATCTAGTCCACACTCTTGAATTATGGCCCTTTGTTATTTATAGAAGTATAATTATAGTCTGACACAACTTTATTGTATAAACTATTTAAATAGAACATAGCTACACGTTTCGGCGTACTTGAAGCCATCTTCAGGCTTTTACTTAAAGGAATTAAATATATAATTAACAACGCCTTAAAGAACGAGATGTAACCTAAAAATTATAATCCTTTGTAATTATCCTCCCCCGAGCTGCTGTTTAATACTGTATTTCAACCTTAACAATTAAATTTCAAATATGCATTGTTTAGATGTAAAGGTAGAGGTAGAGCAGTCCCGTTGCAGGCCTGGAGTGGCCCAGAGGGTTCGAGGAAGTTACGATTTCCAAGATTTCGTGACAACGGCACAGGATGGTGGTAAGGTTGTCAGTCTTACGCACTGGCCGCCTTTATCCCACAGGAAATACTCCTGGTACTCATTTCTGTTAGAGGCTGAGTCGACCCCAGGGCCGTAGTGCGATCGGAAGGATTTTATGTCAATGAAAAATCCAATGACACCATCTGGAATCGAACCAGCGACCTTCCGATTTGCAGCACAGCACCTTAACCACTGTGCTACCGCGGTCCCCATGTTTAGATGTACTAATTATAATTATATCTGAAGTCCTGCTACGTCTGGTTATGGTGCCCTCTAGTCTGGTGGAAAGTACCGACACTGCCTTCTCCATCTGCAGGGTAGAAGAATTTATCAGAGAGGATTCTGTCGCATCCCAGAAACACAGTGGGCTTCACAATCTCTGTGAGAATCTCATCTCTTAGAGTAATTAGATGTAAAGAAGTTACTGTCATGCCTACTGCAGTTTTGAGAAGGATAAGTTATGTGGTCCGTGGAGAGCCGCTGCTCTGTTACTGGCACGTAAATGGTTAACCGTTTAAAATCAATGTTGTAACTACTTAGTGGGGTTATAATGAGGTGTATTTGGCTTCTTTATTTACTTAGATCGTCGCTGTAGTGGGATGTTACGCATCTTACATTGGTATTTACCGACGTTTCAGGAGAGTCGAAGAAGACTTGCCTGCTTGGCCTTTGAAATTGGGACCAATAGGTTGTCCTGAAACGTCTGCAACTACAAATGTACACTGTGTAATATCCCCTCCCCCCCAAAAAAAAGCGAAGGTGTCCTTTACACCGCGGCGGAAACCGAAAATCCAGCTGTATTTACTGTTCGCACGGTCACCACCATGTAATGTCGTGTGTCTCACATGTAATTGCTTCTCGTATAGATGTTACTAGCTACCTTCTGCACGCGTTTCTGTTCTTCTGAACCATGAGACTTCAATTCTGCCGCAAAATTTTGTTACAGCTGTAGCCTATATACAGGGTGTCCCAGGAGGAATGTGCCAGACTTCGGGAGAGTGTTCCTTATGTTAAAGTATACCGATATAACCCAAAACACCTATATCGAAAGTTGAACGGTTACGGAGATAATGGCCAGAGAAGTTTGAAACTTTGACAGCTGTTACACACTTATTGATTACCAAATACATATTAAAACTGGCAGGAATATGTGGTTTCT
>Ga0123352_10015582_pt1 | contig 12103 bp, 9 predicted proteins | sample TergutLab28metaG_FD_89700 | JGI IMG/M metagenome (GOLD analysis project Ga0123352, IMG submission 89700) | Labiotermes labralis P1 segment gut microbial communities from Petit-Saut dam, French Guiana - Lab288 P1 | ecosystem: Host-associated > Arthropoda: Insects > Digestive system > Gut ... | reverse complement strand
TGATGGTTTAAAGAAAAAACCGAAACATGTCGGAGCCCTTAATGTAATTTTAATGTTTTAACCAATTGAGGTTTTACATTGTATTTTAGAAAATTGTGCATATGTTGGTAAATAAAAAGCAAAATAAGTTACATGTGTTTCCTAATGTGCATGATTGCTGGCAACAGTATATAACTCATCGCCACTGTCAGCCAGTGTTTCCAATTTCAGCCTTTTCATTCAGTTGCACAAAAAACAATGTATTAGGGGTCACTTATATTGTTAAATTTCATTTAGTGATATTCCAGTGAAAGAGTCTGAGTACGCATGCTGTAGGATATTGTGGGTGGTGGACTAGAATTGGTGTAGTTTAAAGTGACGATTTGCATTGCCACTAGGAAGCAGTATGAGCCTGTCTTTAGCTGTCTCATGCGCAGATACAGCTGTCTGCTCTGCCGCATAAATTCTTGTGTCCAAGTAATCTTGTCCTGTCAGTATTAAAATTTTATGAGCAGAGTAACCTCGTCCTTCAATAATTCCAGCATACTTTGTGCACCTTCTTGATCTACAATAGCAAATTCTGCAGTCACATATTAATGTTGAACCTATCAGACTAGCCTTTGCTCGCCTGAAATCCTGGAATATCAGTGTCCCCTTCCAATCTCCATACAAAGTGATAGCCCTTGCTAGAATTGTCATAAGACTTAGTGGGAAGTTTTTTTTTTTTATGTTGATCCTCAATTCATTAATTCAAAGATGTTTTATTTCCTCTTTCACCACCATTCACCCTTCACAGAGAGTCCCTGATGAAATATTTCCAGCATTTAATATGTGTTCTTCAATCCCCCCCCTTTGCAATTGAGGGTAAAGATTTGTGGTCTTAGGCACAACTAAGTGAAATGAGGTTATGAGATCTATGATGCTTATCACAAGTATCAGAATGTTCATTTATGTGTTTCCCACTCCTCTTTATGAACACACAAGGGCAAATTGTAATGAAATATTCAAATAATTGCACAATTGCTGGTGTGTAGGTTGTGGTGGCATCACTGGATGCTGAAATGTTGGCTGGTGGGAATGTTTTTCATCTGATGTTTACACACTGTATTTGGTGTATGAAAGGTAGTTTGTGGGTGGCAGTATATAATGTATGAGAGTTCATGTACAAAGGTCAAACATAGTGCCATTTCAACATTTATTTGTTCATTTTTTTAAGGTGTATTCATTTAGAAGCAAGGAAACCAGTTTATTTAGTTACTGTTAGGGTTGTAAAGTATCAAAGTCTTGTGGTATGATCATGTGCCTAGAATTAGGTGAGAAATTTATATGGATTTTTGTTTGGGAAACTTTCTGGGGAAATGACCCCTTTGTAGACCGTGAATGAGATGGGAGAGTCAAATGTTAGGGAAATGATTGGTGTGGTTGGGAAGTGGATACATCTGATTGAGTACTGCACCCATGATGGTTTTTCATAGTAGAAGTGCTGAACCTCTTGTTTAGTTTAATTTATGTCAGGATAGTGATGCTCGCAGAATACACAGCCCACCTTTTGCTCTTATGTGTTAAAATGAATGTTGTAATACAGTTTGGTAAAATTTTGTTTTCCCTGCAGCATAAGGTATGAGTATTTTAAAATGTAACTTGTCTGTGATAGGACAGGGCAAACATTCACCTGACTTTTGTTAATGTGAAACCTGTAGTGATTTTGTGGCTCTCTTTATCATGCAGTGCAATCAGCTGATAGATGTGTATGGTCCAAGCATCATGAATGTGATATCGCAAGTAGCAGAACCACATCTTGTGTGTATGGAGATTGGTGTGTGCAAATGGAATAGGCAGGCTGTGCATTTGCTTGGAGGCAAGAAGTGTGTTTGGGGACCAGGATACTGGTGTCAGTCTACAACTCATGCTAAGGCTTGTGGTGTAAGTAACGTTTTTACTTTTAACAGGTATTGTAGACAAATGTGATGGTTGACAAGGGCGCACATTGTAAAGATTGATTTTTAGCCACCACTGAAGGAGAATTATGGGTGTGTATAGAGGTGTGGATGAGAAGGGAATTTAATTCATAACCTTTATCATTACTAATTTTTTCTTTTATTCCATTGATACCAGCCCAGCATTACATTATTGAAGGGGTGTACACGTGAAGTGAACACACCATAAATATTGCAATCTTCTTGCATTTCCAATTTCACTACTGTATCACATAAATCCACTTCTTTATGATAATCATGACAGTAATTCCTTAGTTTTGTTTAATTGTGTTTTGATAAAGCCCTGTTTCTTGCAGTAATTATTTCTTGTGAGGTCATGTGATTCTTTGTTTGTTTTTGTCATTTGTAATGCATCTGTTGACAAAGGGACATAACTTAAGGGAGTTTAATGGTGTCTGCAGACTGTGAAGTTTGTCTTTGAATTATAGTTGTACATAGAGGGTGCAAGAAATGACTCAAATCAAAACTGTATCTGACATGTATAAGAATGTTGAAGGTCATTTTGTTCAGACTATCTGTTGTTTTAGTCGTTCGTACAAATCAGAGTTTCAAAGTGGAGAAGATATGAAGAAATGTCAACTGTTTTGGGTCCCTTGGTAGATCATTTCTCATATCCTATGCAGCAGTGGTTTTCATTGTATATACCTGAATGTTGTGTCACCTTACTCTAAACTACAAACTTCATGTACACGCAAAATTGTTTAAATTTGTGGCAGTATGTTATCTAATGTTTAATTCTATGCCTGCCTTATTTGTTAGGCTCTGGAACATTGTCAGGAGCAAGTGTGGAAAGCAAAGAAGCCAGTGAAACTGGTCAGCAACTAAATGAAATCTTGCTGAGAAAGAACTGCTGAGCAACGGAGAGCTTGCTGCTGAGAAGCATATTTCTTCAGAATTTTAAACTGTAGCACACCACCCAAAAATATTAATGTCACGAGTTTCTTGTAGTTTTCTTTACCAACAGTACAGGCACCAACATAAAAAATTCTGCAAAACTGATCTAATTATATGGAATATTGGTCATTTGATTTGCTGCTAGCAGCAGAGTGAAGTTAAATATGTGATATGATACTGTTGTAAGTACCAACCTGTTTTTTTTAGTGATAGAATTAATAAGCTTGAGATCGCATGTGTTACTAATAACATGTAGCGGACATTGAACATTTTTCCTATTTAGTATGTATATATCATTTATTCCATATTCTATATAGAACCAATCCAAAATTCTTACTCCTCTGTGTAATTGATGTACATTCATAACAATAAAGTTCTGCTGTATAAAAGACAACAAGGGTAGTAGATGTATTTATTAATTGCAAGGCTTCCTTCTGACATGAAAAAAGCAGCTCATGCCCAACCTTTCCCCCTTACCCCTACTTCCCATAATTTTTGTTTCATACAAGACGGTGAACAAAAAGTCTGAAGTGTCTTCTGCTTTCGCACTTTATGTCTTTTCAGCTTTTAGTAGTACTTTTCTGTGTTCTATTCAAATAACCAGGTTGAGCCATTGTCTTTTGTTTCAACCCATAGGTCTCCATCTTTAAATATTAATTACTCCTCTCTCCAACATAGTGCAGTTGAGTACTGTGTAATGCATCCATGGTGTAAGTATTACATCTTATGATTACAGGTTAGTATTGTCTAAGAATTACAGTTTTCCTAATTCTGTATTTATGTAAACTGATTTGTGATTTGTTCATCTGTTTTCAAGCATGAATTTGTCCAGTGAAAGGAATAGTCAAACAAGAATCTCGTGAAATTTGGAGAGTTGGTTTCGGGATTGGTAACTGCCTTATTTCTTGTGAGAAAACAGGAAATTTGATGGGTTAGTATATGGTAGACAAGTGATAGTTGGTCTTGGGTTTGAATGAGAGAGGGGTTGGGAAATGCTGGGAGTTTAATTGAAACCAAACTCAGATGCAAGGCAAGCTTATTGGCCTTCCATTTACAAATTCAAGGTACATGGAAATACTTCCTTCAACACTCAGGCATATTTGATATTGAAGGAACTTAGACACTGGGAAACCATATACTAAATTCGGTACAACATTTTTCATATGATTTCTACCTCATGTAGGTTTGCTGTCTAAACTGGGTTACATAATCATGAGCAAAAGGAATGGATGTTATGCTGTGGTGCCCACATCTGTGATAGGCAGCACATTAAACTGAACTGTGTGACTAAGTGATGCAATGTTTTGTACACATGGCAATGTCACTGTTGGTGTGTGAGTCATATCACTGATGGTGTGTGAGTCATGCAGCTGCCATTAAACTTGCTGCACAGTATCAGCAATTTGCAGACAAGGACTTGAAACACATTTAGTAATACCTTCTCCAGGTGTACAGCATATCTGTGAAGAGGTCATTTTCAGCCCCTGGTCTAACCTGCGGTAAGTTACGTGGTATATTGTGTTAAGCATGGTGTTCATTTTTCATTTGAACTCCCTGTAGTAGATGAAATCTGTGGTAAATCAGGTAGAAAAGAAGTAGAGCATTTGAAGAGGTCTGTAGATGAATTTTTGGATTGCATTTATGTTGACAGTGGATCGACAGCACAAAGATCATACTTTTAGTTATCCATTTACACTGAAGTTAACTGTGTATCTTGTGTGTTGACATGGAAAGGATTTCGGAATAATTATACATTAGAGTGTACTGGAGAGGACTGAGAGAAGTTTCTTATCAGGGCAGCTGATGTCAGGGCCAGAACTTAGACCTGGAACTGAAAAGCAGACATATCACCCACTTACCCCTGTTGTTGAGTTGCATTGAAATCTTAATATCACAAGATTTGATGTCACAGTGACTGAGGTTCGTTTGGTGGGTTATAATGCCATGTTTGGTAGGTAGGGACAAACATTCCTGAGGATACCCTGAATTGGGGATGTATATTGGTACCCATCTGTCTGTATCATGGTGTCACATAACTATAAGACTTTGAATGCCAGAAAAGTTCTTGGCACTGGTTTTCCAGCAATCATCGTGTTATGCACTTCACACATCATTTGTAAGTCCATTATTCACTGGTTAATCCTGGTTGAGAACTGTATCGATCAGGGTTTTTTTTTTTTTAAGAGCTGTTATTGAAGGTCTGCCTCAATTACGCCAATTTCAGTGTCATTTCCTTTTGAAACTTCGGAACTGATGCCTACTAATATACTTTTTTGTATTTTATTTCATGGTTCATTTAATGATGTTATCAGTAACACTTGTAAAAGAAAAAAGGTATCAAAATTAAATTCCACAGAAATAGACTTTTGGCGACGATCGGCTTGAATTTCCAGGAAGGACAAAATTAGGAACACTATTATTAAACAAAAAATTAATGTAACAAGGTCTCTTTTAGACGATATTAAGACTAAACAACTAAAGTGGTATGGGCATGTTCAGAGAATGGAAGAGAGGAGACTACCAAAAAAAGTTATGAAATGGAGCCCACCAGGAAGAAGAAAATGAGGAAGACCTAAAGCTACCTGAGCGGAAGGGATTAGAGGAATGTTGGGGGAAAAGGGATTAATAGAAGAAGACTGGAATGACAGAGACAAATGGAAGGAAAAGATAAGATAATTGTCAGATGGGCGCAGGAAGATGTAGAAACGTCGAACAACCTGCTAAATAATAATCAGTAACACTGTAGTGTCAGATGGGAGGGTGATTAGTGAACAGGGAATTGGTAAGGACGTGGAACTTAGCAGTAATGGCACAACTTGAGGCATTATCCTGGAATTTGCTTTGATGGCCTGAGGTAAATCTTGTATACAGGACTCCTAAATGTGAATGGTGAGGGCATTGATTGCAGTGTTTTGTCTATACTTGTGTCGGATTGAGTTTCTGATGGTAGTAGAGCTTCATGTTGAGGAGCTGTGTGGTATGACATTTGGGTCAGTACAGTCTACACACTGCCGTAACCCAGACCGCAATACGTGACCTTTATTGGTACTGATCCCTACCATATTGTGTTTTGTTCTTTACATGAATCTGTGCTTCTATGCTGGCAGGTTCTTGTGGAGCACATATTCCTTAAATACATACCTATTTAAATGGTGCACAAGTATATCTGATTGTACCACTCAAACTCCACACTACTACTGTCAGACTACCATTTCTGTCCCATATTGTCTTTTTCTTCAGTTTCATGTTCTGTTCCCCTGTAGCCTTCAGTGAGGTCTGCATTTTGCTGATCTTATTTTCCAATTACAGCTAATTCTAAACAAAGTGTTATCAAGCATTTTTTATCTCTGTTAACGGCTGTATAGTTTAAAATACTCGTACAGCCAGGCTGTCATTCATACTGAGACATTTACTACACACAGGTTCTTCTCTCCACCTTTTCATTCTGAACATTTTAATAATATAATTTTGTTTGTTTTCCCCTCAAATTCAGTGTACATCTTACTCTCTCCAATCCTGTCCTGATCCCTTGTAGCTTCCAAATCCCTGAAATGCTTTCAACCCTATATTTTACTATGTTATTTCTCATACTGCTATCAGTATAATTTTCTCTAATTAGTTTTAATTTTGTGGTAATCTTGGCTAACATTCATAAATAAATCCCGTGGTGTTACTCTTTTGTTGCTATATAAATCATTTTGCATGCCCAACTCATGTTGTTCTCTGATTGACTGTGCCATATACAAACTAATCATAGTTTTTCTATTCCTTTAATTTCTTTTTCCACCATTCCATCTTTAAATTATGTATTTGCTATTTGTAACAACTTCTTACTATATCCTGAACATAATGTGTAAAAAAGTGCAACCAATACTTTGCCATTATGTGCATTACCTTTGCTTTTCTGCTGTCCCCTTTGAATTAGAATTCATTAACTTATTTGCTGCATATCTGGGTATCCTTAATTCTTTAATTAACAAAACAAAACCACCCTGGATTTTGTTATTTTCTTTCCCACCTCCCCGGCCCCACACTTCAACCCCATGCATCATGTAGATTCACTAAACATCTCATGCATCTTCCATATCTCCACTGTCATGTAAGGGTTCTCACTAAGCATTGTTGACAGCTGTCAGTATTGTTGCTGATGGTAGAGTTGACCTACATACTGTCAACAGTCACTGGATAAACAGTTGCTGTACTAAAAAAAAAAGAAAACCAGTTGGTGCTGAAATATGTTTTTAGCATGTAACCAATTAAAGTATTCAGTTATACTTTCACATAAGTCAATAAAAATTGAGCTATGTCCATTTGCATTGAACCCTTCAATTCTTTATTGTACCGGCACTGAAGCTGAGCCAAGTGTGCTCAGTGACTACCTGACAGGCTGGATGACAAGACAATCAGGTTTAACTTCCCAGTAGGGGGCAGACATTAGAGTGCCACCGTATTCAGATCAGCTACGGCCCCCACCAAACCTGTGATGCTGGAGCTCTTTCATTAGTGTGAAACTGAACTCTCACCTCCATATAGTGCTAATCTGTACTGCCATTCCCCATACATATTCATGGTATGTCACTTGATTAATTAAACAAGCAGAAAACTTTATCTTTGTGGGAGTGCAGTGTGTTGGTGGGGTCAATAAAGTTTACTGGAGAACAGGTTCATAACTGCCTTCCCTTGTGTGACAAAGTAAGAAGCACTGCTGTTACAGTGATGTGTGCATTTTATTTCTGAGAGGAAGCAAGCCCATCTGTGGATCACATGATTAAAACAATCTTGGAGTGATTGGTATGAAAATGTTTAGCTTAGGGATTTGGGGCTGTAAATGAGCATATCATGGCTGGATGGTCCCTGTTAGGTCCCAACTGCTGCTTTGTAACAAAAACTATTTCCACTAACTTAAGATGTAGTTTCTTTTTCCCAGCAATAGTACATGTAGAAATAAAGTTCCAAACTAGCCTTGTAATAATTTTGTTCATGTAATGTGTTGTTTATTTCTGCTGATCTGGAGCATCTTGGCATTGAAAAGCCATGTCCACCCCTGATAAGGATTTCTTGCAATAGCCTAAACATTCCTAAGGAGTTAGCTCAAGGTACAACATTAGAAGAAGAAGTTTAGTCTTCAGTTGCAAATTTCCTGCCCGCTTACAACAACCCATGAAGTGGAAGGTTATGTAAGCGATATAATATTTCAGAAGAATTTGTATCCTGTAATTTGAACTGGTAACTGTTGCAGCGCAAGTCGAGACCGGTAATTCCTAACCAGTTGGCCGTGCGGTGTTGTCCCAAGGTTCCATGAATTGACTAGCCAGTATTCGGTTACCTCCGTTGCCCTCTGTTATTATTACTGTGATTGATAAAGTGCGCATTGATGTGGAATTGTTTTTAAGCTTACAGTCTTTTTATCGCCGTTATGTATTTTCTCGACAGAGCCTACCGTTGTACGTACAGTATCAACATATGGGAGCGCGCGAAATGTTCGTAATTAAGGAGTCACGCCCCGGAAAGGCTGGAAACCGGCGGACTCTCACCGCTACACCAACATTCTCGGTTCGTATAAAGCGTGACCAACAAAGCAGTTGGCAACCCTGTCGAGACTCTTAACTGGCTACCTCCTAAACAAACCATTTGGAGCGGAGTTTCTCGTGTGTTTGTTTGTTACAAGTGGTACATTTCGAATATTCATTCCTTTCCACGAAACACTACAGTTAGAGAGTAAACCTTTTAATTATTACTTACATGATAAATTATCGTACAGCGGAAAGGCGAAGACATTTCGATACAAATGTGAATTTAAGAAGCTTAAGCAGTCCAGTGGCTTGTATTTTTTTTTGTAAAATCCCCCGCCCCCGCCCCCGCCCTACGGTTTAGCAAAAAATTCAGCGATACCTCGCCGCTTTTTAAAGTTGTGCTTGCCCGGGTGTATCGGCTGTTCTTAAGTTTAAAATGTTTATATTTAATTTTATACAGACTGCCCGAAAAGTCATTTCACCGGTTATCAAAACGTACTGGTACCTTAAGTTTCTCTGCTACTTACTGAATGTACAAAAATTGTTCGACATGACGTACTCCATGTTGAATGCGCACCTTACCGCGCCGTGATATAATTATAAATTGACTGGCGTAACTTTGTGTTGGCATCGGAATGGTCCGACTGTTGTCGGAAACTGACTTTTGGGCCACTCTGTATGATTCTGCTTCTATTCAAAACGTCGCGGCACATTTGACGAAGCTGTTGGCACACCGCTAGACCGTCACAGATCTGGACGATGACAGAAGCAGCTCGGTTTGCGGTTGGAAACCGTCTTTATTTACTCAACTGTTTCTTGAGGCTTGTGTTCGGTCGGCCCTGTAGCGTTTCGTTTCAAATATAACCACACAAATTGGTCATTCAGCAGCCATTTGCCATAACCTGTGTGTGAAATAAACAGTATACGCATGTAGACAGTCACATTGTTCCGAATCAGCTGTTTTTGGGTCGCATGTTTCGGTCCGGTACACATAACATAACCACAGTTTCAGCTTTCTGCTGCTTTGCTGCCTACCTTTGGAAAGTTTAGTTCACTCCAAGCGGGTTTTCAAACCGTAACAATACGAATTCCTATGTGCCGTGTTCAACACAATAGTGGTACGGATGTACTAAGAGATTGTGGAAGTCCATCACGTAAAATGTGCTGAGTGAAGCCGTGTAAAAAATCCTTTGAAGTGTTTCTAACATGGAGCAGGACATCTGACTATGATATAGTTGTAATGATGTGTCATTCTCAACACAGTGGCAACTGTTTAGTGCATGTAGTAGCTGTGGCCTGCAGCTATAGTTAGACCAATATGTTCTTCAAACCCATGCTGCAGGCAGTGGTGTCTACAAATATGTGCAACGAAACGACATGATGTCGTTGTTTTGGTAATCACTATGTGGAGTGTTGTGACCTTAACATTTATATGACAATGAAGAAAGTAAGAAACCCTGTAACTTCACAGCTGCCTATATGGGAAGGTACTGCATTGTCAATCAGCTTGTAGTACGCATATCATGATCGGCGTTGTTAAGTGTGGATTTCACTTCTATGCCCGAACTTAGAACGATATTACTTAAGAACATCGTCAACAAAGAGGTAAGTTGATATAATATCAGTGACAATACGGGACTTCAATGAGTGCTCGAATATGAATTGCCTCTCGTATTGTTGTTTAACCCTTTAAACACCGAGTTAAATCCCATCTGCCATTTGCTGGCATTATTAGGAGCTCACCATATTCTCCACGTTAGCAGGATAAGGGTTAAGCATTGCACCGTGATGGAACGTGGGGGAGTGGAAGTATACTTCCACCTGTTGTTGACATCTCACTGTCTCGACCTTACGGTTCCTTTACCCCCGTTACCCGTTGTACAGGGCGAAGAATGGGCTCCAGTTTCTGTTATGATGCAATGGCGAAGATAAAATGAACATCCTGTAGCAGCCAAATGTTTTACTGACCGGATTGATCTTCCTGTGTTGTAGCTAAATGCATGTAGTTTAGTTACGAGGCGGCGTGGACTGGATTTAACTGGTTTGCATAGGAATCAGTGTCGGGCTGTTGTAAATACGGCATGGACCTTCTGCTTCCGTGAAGTGGCGGATATCTTGACCAGCTGAGGGACTGTTAGCTTTTAAGGAAGGTCAGTGATTCACGGTGAAGTAGAAGTTGTCTCTGAACACACTACGAAGGAATATGGGTTTGTGGAGAGAGAGGTATAAATCCACTCATTCGTAACTTTCGTCCTAGATAGGGATGAGTGGTCGGCTTGACTCCACAGTCACCTCAGAGTCTGTTCAGATGGTTTTGGGGGAAATATCTTGTCACGTCGAAAATCGAGCGATGATCCCTCGATCATCCAGAGTGTAGTCTAGTCACTGTACTGACTAAGCTATCCCGGGTATCATACATTCATATAACGGGTCCTATGGTAGAACGACGGCTATGAGTGGTGTGCTGAGAAGAGGTGCTACCTATTGAGGATTAATGCAGCATGTTCTGAAGAGGTTCAGGAAATCCGCTAAATAGACCGGGTCTTCACATAACATTTTACTGAATGGCGACTATACCTCCCTTTATCCGTACATCTTAACGGTATGCTTAGCCCTACCTTCGGAAACTTCAAACATAACACAGCCTGCTACGTAATGGGTAATTGCCCCCTAAATCCGCTCTATGTCTTTAGTTGACAACGGGAACGTCTATAATGAGATGCAGTACATTTCGACAGACGCTGTTCGAGTGCTCAAATAATTGGGTGTGAGATTGACAGAACATGTAGTACGTATGGGAGCGGTAAAAATGCATGCAAAATTGACCTCGAGGCAATATGTTATTTATATTCAATTTTTAAAAACCATGTTATAAAAATCATGTAAGTGTAACTGTAACATTGCACCGTTTGAAACTGCATTTATGTACATACCAATATAACATGTTCTGTGACTCAATCACATTGTCGAATCTTCTTGTTTTCTTTTCTTTTTTTTATAATTTTATTGACTTGTTCTTCAAAATTTTAATGTAGCACTCATCAGCCTACTTCAGTGGCTGATTTCGGTTGAAGGATAAATCACGTAAATCTACAAAATGTCTGTTTTTTAATTGTCATTCCGTTGTGTTTTTAATTATCAAAGAATATATAAAATTTCAGTCAAACACAATATTTAATGGAGCTATTACAGCGACATGTTTCGACTCGTACGAGTCTTCATCAGGCTATCTTAAGAACCATGTTTAAGTTGTACAATTAACAGTGCACATTTTGGGATCACAAAAAGTTTACATGGTATTGAACTATTGTTATCACGTATATCCAAATTATAGTTAAAAGTTTACTATGATTAAAACCAATTCAATCAATTGTTTGAATTGGTTTTAATCATAGTAAGCTTTTAACTATAAGTTGGATATACGTGATAACAATAGTTCAATACCATGTAAACTTTTTGGGATCCCAAAATGTGCACTGTTAATTGTACAACTTAAACATGGTTCTTAAGATAGCCTGATGATAACTCGTATGAGTCGAAACATGTCACTGTAATAGCTCCATTAAATGTTGTGTTTGACTGAAAATTTGTATATTCTTTGGTTTTTTTTTTTTAAGTTTCGGATTTGTGAAGGGGGGGGGGGGAAATGAACCCCTTCCCCTTGCGTGCGTCCCTGGATTTTTAATAAAATTAAAAGGAAAAAAAAACTGCAACCTAAAT
>Ga0123352_10015578_pt1 | contig 12104 bp, 9 predicted proteins | sample TergutLab28metaG_FD_89700 | JGI IMG/M metagenome (GOLD analysis project Ga0123352, IMG submission 89700) | Labiotermes labralis P1 segment gut microbial communities from Petit-Saut dam, French Guiana - Lab288 P1 | ecosystem: Host-associated > Arthropoda: Insects > Digestive system > Gut ... | reverse complement strand
TGCTATAATACTAAGCCTGTACATGACTGTGCGGGGCATTTAAATGGCCGCAGCGCACCCATTTGGTGCGTTCGTAAGATACCGATTTAAAAGGATCGGGTGCGTTCGTCGGATAAAGGTTAATGTCTTCTATAGTTAACCAGCCAATACAACACCATAAGTGCTGTAACATTCATGTATACCTCACACACATAAATTATGGTCGACAATTTTGGCCATCGTCAGGCTATACTACAACACTATTAAAGGTAAACTGAAAAAAAGTCTCTTCTTTACATTACTATTCAACCTGAAATAATTATATTATTATACTACAGAAGGAATAATAAAATATTTAAAATAGGTGCTTTAAATATTTTCTTATAATGTTACATATTACTATGTATTGAACAAATACAATGGGATCATGTTATCAAAATTTACTGATTCTTTGTTCATAGCAGCTCCTTGCTGTCATGTGGTTATATTTTAGAAGTTCGTATACCCTTCCTCTGACATTGACCTACCTTGTTTAACTTACTGAACTGTATCCACTGCTTTAACATTTCCTGGAAAAATTTTGTTTTTTATAGTTTTTCTTGTGTTGTTATGATGAGACCATGGGGTATGTTGACTTGTGGTTTCCTTCACCAAGACAAATTAAATCCGATACTCTACATTTCTATAAAGGCTGCAGCGAGGGAGGCGGAGGACTAGACCTGATGGCCGATTTACTATTCACATGCTGTGTGCACGTGACATCTCCTGCTGCTACAGTCAGTCAGGTGCTGCCAGTTCGCAGGGAAGACATCGATCACAGATACAACGAGATTTTGGGTGCCTCCAGAACAGGTATAAATCTCAGAATATTTAGTTTATGCTATAACACATATATAAATATGGACTGGTAAGTGAAACTACAAAGTCTTCCAAGAAAATTATTAGTAATTAAATCCATCAAAACACTTTCTCCACTAAAAAGAGACCAGTGAAATTTCAAATTAATTATTATATATAAGCAAATGGATTTGTCATTCAAGCCACCCTCATATTGAATGTTGTATCACAACTGAAGTTGAGACAGTTGTATTATATTAACTAAGAAACAAACACAAGTACAACAGGTGGAAATCAGGTGATTGTTCTGCAGAGTGTGGAGTGCCAAGGATTGCTCTGCAGAAGCGGATTATTGGTGGCAATGAAGCACACTTCGGGGAGTTTCCATGGCAGGCCCACATTCGCATTGCAGGGTACCAGTGTGGAGGCGTACTGGTCAGCAGGTGGTATGTGGCCACTGCAGCACATTGCATTCACAGGTGAGCAGCACAGTACTGTGGTAATATTATCGTTTTATTGTGAAATACTGTGTTAGATATTATAATTATACAGTCCACATTAATTATTTTTCAGTTACTGAATATTTACTACTATAAGATGACATCCATATTCCAGCAATTTGTAATTTCTAATGCTAACAACTTCTAAGACTGTGAATGAAAGTTTTAGCATAAATTCTTGTACATTCATAAAGTTCTGATACTTCTTGCTCACATCATATTTATCTTCTGTTATCACCTAGTATGATGCTTAATGTTTCAGCTGTGACTTATTGCATTACTGTTATTTCTCTCTCTATGGTATCAGATTTGAGAACACTTTGACCTGTATTTTTTATCTTCAGTATGAGATGAACCATTTCGCATTAATTGAAAAATTAATTGTGAGAAGGTCATGTTGATCAACAGATTATTCTGTAAATATCTGAGAAATCCTTTCTTCTGACATATTGCACTCCATCACTATTTACGCATTGCTTAATGTCCAGAGACTGAGTTGAGGCCTCATATTCAAAGGCCAGTGTTCCGATTCTTCATTGGACCATTTATGTTGAAGATGAGGCCACTATATGGTCTTGAAATGCTAAGCAATAGACACCCATTAACACAGCATAATTTGCCATAAAAATGGACTGTCAACTGCAATGATTCAACAGTCTAAAAACTCATGCCATAAATGGTTAATTACTTAAAACTAAACCCTTTGTAGCCCTATTTCAGTTTCTTTTGTTTCTGTGTTAATGTACCTAAAAAAAGAAAAAAATCTATGCAGAATTCCAAAGCCAGGTTAACAACTGGGATAAAAACATCATGTAGTAATAAAAGGAAATTATACTTATTATGTAGGAAAAGTAATGATCCTAAATTGAAAAATATTATTAGAATTGTTGCAAAATACTATCTAAAGTTATTATATTAGCCAAAAAAGTAATACAACAATAAATTAGCAAACTCCACCAACAAACCTAAAACAACATGCAGCACTATAAAAACAATCACTAACAACAAAAAGAATCTTAACAATATATTCATGATGGAAATTGATGGAAAGATCACAACATGTCACCAAACCATTGCAGAAAAATTGAATAACTGTTGTGTTTCTGTTGCTGACATTATTAAAAATAATCCTATAAATAGCACTAATGGTGATTTAAATAAAATCAACCCATTGAATTATTTATATTCTGCGTTTAAACAATCTTTCACAAATATTAATATAAAAAATACAACTACAGATTAAATAGAAAAAATTATCAAAGAATTGAAAAGCAAAAAGTAATGAGGATATAATGAAATAACTACAAAAATCTTAAAAATTAGCAGTCCATTTATGGTATCACCCCTAACATATATATGTAATAGAATGCTGTCAACTGGAGCATTTCTGGACAGACTAAAATTTTCAGAAATCAAACCTATATATATATATAAGTGACAAAATACTTATTACTAATTACAGACCAATTTCATTACTTCCTCTATTTTAAAAAATTCTTGAAAAGCTTATATATAAAAGACTATATCACTGTTTAACCTTGAACAGTATATTAGTAAAGGAGCTGTTTGGCTTCAAGTGTAATAATTCAACTGAAATAGCAATATATACATTAATTAATAATATATTATCATCTCTCAATAACAAAATAATAGTTGGTGGGTTATTTTGTGATTTGCCAAAAGCTTTTGACTTCATAAATTATGACATACTATTATTGAAAATGAAATTTTATGTTATATCAGGTGTTGCTAATAAGTTAATGGAATCCTACTTAAGAAATAGATATTGGAGAGTAGTTATAAATGCTTGTAATAATTCAAATTTCTTTTTTTTTAAGTGGGAACAAGTACAGAACGGAATACCACAGGGTTCAGTTCTTGGACCATTATTGTTTTTAATATATGTTAATGATCTTTCTAAAACTGTATCTGACAAATCCAGCCTGATCTTATTTGTTGATGATGCAAGCTTCTTTATTGCAAATCGTGATGAGACCAAATTTAAGTTTAATACTAATGAGATATTTAATTAAATAAATAAATGGTTCCAAAGTAATTTATTAATGTTAAATGATGACAAAACATATTTTTTGCAATTCCTAACCAAAACTGATCATGAAATTAATATGCAAGTATTGTTCAGGAACAGAAAAATTACTACTACTCAAAGTCTAAGATTTTTAGGACTGACACTTCCTTTACTTGGAAACGTCATATTGGTGACTAGGAGTAGGTATGTAGTCAAACACAACTTAATCACTGAGGTGTATTTAATGACTGTGATGGAAACAACTACATGTTTCGGCCCGTGTTGGCCATCATCAGGTTGTCTAGGGAACGTAGAGATCTCTACACCACGCGCGCACGCATGCATATAGCTAGCCCTTAAGTTCCCTAGACAACCTGATGATGGCCAACACGGGCCGAAACATGTAGTCGTTTCCATCACAGTCATTAAATACACCTCAGTGATTAAGTTGTGTTTGACTACATACCTTCTCCTAGTTTCACACACACAACGGGGATGACACTTCCTAGAGTCATATTGGTGAACTAACATCTAGATTGAATAAGGCTTGTTATGCCATCAGATCAATTAAGCCGTTTATGTCCCTAGATGTACTGAGAAGTACATATTTTTCATATGTTCACTCCATTATATCTTATGGAATTATATTTTGGGAGAATTAATCTCATAGTGAAGACATATTTAAAATACAGAAAAGAATAATTAGAATAATTATGAATTCAAGTAAGACTGCCTCTTGTTGGCAACTATTCAGGGAATGAAATATCCTTCCAATTCAATCTCAATATATATTCTCAACGCTTCTATTTGTTACTAAATATAAAGACCAATGTCTGATTAACTCACAAGTACATAAAATCAATATAAGGCAAACTTCCAATTTGTACCTACCTACAGCAAACTTGGCAGTATACCAAAAGGGTGTTTATTACTCAGGAGTTAAGACCTACAATCATCACCTACAGCCATTAAAGATTTATCTGGTGATAAGAATACATTCAAACGAGCTCTAAAAAGATATCTCTTACATAATTCCTTTTATAGTCCGGAGGAATATTTTAATACATAATTAACCATGATATTAATTTTATTCATATTATTACTTATGCTTATCCTAATCATAGTACTTGTAATTGTTAATGTAGCTATCCTATGACACTACAATAAGGCACATCTTATGTTGAATGTACACTTGCTTTTTTTTAATGCCTAAAGTATACAGGACTAGTTCCACATCTGCATAAGATCAATGGAGTGTGAAATAAATGAAATGAAACCATTCAGTTTTAATTCTCTCATATAGTGTGACTCTGCACATTGTGATCTTTGTAACCCCATACTGCACATTTCTGAAAGCACGTAGTTGCAATGTTTGCTTGGTCTTGTTGCAGGGCACGCCTAAAGGATATCACAGTGTACCTAGGGGAGTATGACACACAGAATACAGGCCACTACCTTGAACCACTGCCAGAGGAGATCTTGAGGGTTGTACATAAGATAATCCATCCAAATTTCCAGTACAGGATCACACAGCCAGACAGATTTGATCTGGCACTGTTAAGATTATCCCGACCAGTCAGTTACCGGGAGAACATCCTACCTATATGCCTACCACGACATGATGCATCATTCTGGGGCCAGATGGGTGTGGTGGCAGGCTGGGGCAAGACAGACACCACTTATGGTTTGTAAAACAGCCCTTTCCTGCTGGAAGGATCCTGGTTCTGACACCTTCCTGTGTTCAGTGCTTAATTAAAGTTTGTGTTACAGTAATTCTATAGCAGTTAAAATAAGTTGTTGGAACAAACATGCCTACTTTCACTTGGAAGTCTACTTTCTTTAAATATTTACTTAAACAGAGAAAAGTTTTACTTACTAAAAAGTACGACAAATTGTGTAGCATATTACAAATAGTGGGATTCAGAATCTTCATAAAACATACTCTTCACTTTCCAGGTTCACTTTGTGATGGAAGATAATTTGAATGATTTTCAGATATATTTTTTACTTGCTGTCTGATAATTTACCACAAACACATTTAACACATTTCCTAATATTTCTGCAAAGTGCTGCCTAAGAAGAAGGGTATTTCATTTCAAGTCTGCAACCATCTTTTTCACTGAGTTTGCTAAATTTGTACCAGATGTCACTAGCATGTTCTCTAATACTACTAACAAGATTGAAAGACAACAAAATTGCAGCTCATTATGAAAGTGAGAAATGATAATCTTTGAGTTTAAAAGTAAAATCTGTTTACAAATTGTTAGACATATATTTATATTCAAATTCTTCAGTAAGAAATGAAACCTTTGTTGCCTAGTTACTCAAAGCATCTTTATTCACATATCCTGCTACTCTGAAATTGATGACGGGCTTGTCTTCAAAATCTTCAATCATGATTCTGCCTCTTTCTTTATGGTCAACAGTGAAAATGGAGGCAGCATGTTCATCTGAAGCATAGGCAACAAAGCCCACATTTAAAAAAAATATATAATTTGTTAATAGTATGATTTTATCTGTGTTTATGTTACCTCTAGACATACCTCCATTCAAGCATTTAACAGAGTTCCAGTGCATGTCTTTAGTTTATTTTTGTGTTCAGCTAATAGATAGATAACAGATATTGCTGTCTGCTTGCTAGCAAGCAGACAGCAGTGTCTGTTTGACAAAAGCCTGTTGCTGTACGTACAGTCTTGAACTCCTGATGATGGTTGGAAAGACCGTCTGAAACATGTAGGTTTCATTCCAAAATAAAATAAATTTGATATGTTGATGCATCTTGTTGGTTTTACTACAGAAATAATATTATGATGCATGGCTCTATGAACGTCAAAACTGAAGTTTAACTTTCTGTTTTACAGGTAAAACGGGGACCAATATATTGCAAAAGGCAACGGTTCCTATTCTGAGTGATGCAGAGTGTCTGCAGTGGCATGAACACAAGAACATTAACTTAGAGCTCCACTCTGAGATGTTCTGTGCTGGTCATAGTGATGGCCATATGGATGCCTGTCTGGTGAGTCTGATGAGTCATGATTTGCTTGTTAGCATCCCACAGCTTTACAGAAACACTGATGGCTGTGTATGATGATAAAGATTATCCATACATGGGAATATTTCTTTATTCCCTCCCTCTGTCCCGTCTGACTAACTGATCAGGTAACTGCCACTGAGCAGGTTAGCTCACATTTGTGGTGAAAAGTTACACAGTTTGTATTTCAGCTAATGAAAAGGCTACCCAAGCACACAATACTTGGTATTTATCTTTAATTCTTGCTTATATAATCTAAAAGAATATATTAAAACAAGCCTGACTGCATCTTTCCTACACCTTTCTAAATATTAAAAATCATTATCATATCTTCACCAATACTACATAATCAGTATATCTGATACAGCTTTATTTTGTCTATGAATCATTCACTTTATTCAGCTTATTCAAACTCCCTCCAACATGGTTTTCCCTTAGCATACTCTTTGGCTTTCAAAAAATATTCAGCCATGCAAGTTTCAAGTTTCTCACAGCAGTCTTTTTGAAGTTTCCAATCTTCTGGAATGTGACACTGCATCAATGGGTGAATAATTTCTTACATTTTGAAGGACTGTGGTGTCTTCATCTTCAGTATCAAGCAGCACCCACACAGAGGAAGGCACCATGATTCTTCACAACACTGGGAACTATTGGCCCAGTGACACAGTGTGCATCCTAGAAGATCTGAATTTGCATTCAGTTATGTGATCTAAAGGATTATCACCATCATCACTAAAGTCCACTGTATCATGAATGAGTTCAGTCATTTTCAGATGTTTGGTGTGTATAACGGAAAGAGTTAATGAGAGGTAACACTCTAAATCCCTTCATGACTTGTAGCGCACTTTTTTAGTTTGTTGAGAGATGGAAGAAAAATTCATATGTTGAGACAATGATCTCTTCCCTCTCTTTGCCAGATGTAAGGGATAAGAATTTGCTGAAAATAGCAGGTTTTTGTGTGTATGAAGTAAGTAACTAGAAGAATGCTAACTGTTGCAGGGAGATTCTGGTGGACCACTGATTGTACAGCAAGATGGCAGGTGGATGCTGGCTGGTATTACAAGTGCTGGGTTTGGTTGTGCAGTGGACCATCAGCCAGGAATATACCACAAGGTGGCAGACACAGCCGGCTGGATTGCGGCACATATAAACACATGATTATTTCAATCCACTACAAAAACACATGGTAAAAATGGCACTCACAATATCATCTGGAAACATAACCACACATTTGGAACCCTTTAAACAAAATCCTTTTTGATTAATTTTCAACTGTTTGAAGATTACTTCAAGTAGCAACGTGCCTGCCTTTACAGCTACATTTCCATAACAGCCAGATCTTGTTATTGCATGGGTATCTTAATTTTATATTTTGGTGTATATTGATAAATAAAATAAGTCTTTGTGTGAAGAATCACCACACAAAAGCAACAGTGTGTCATCTGTTGATGACAAGAGAAAGTACTAGCACAGTCTAAGCATCAACTGCATAATGTCTAGGCTGGATGGACAAAAAAAGTTAAATGTGTCTTGGTGTCAGTACAAGTAGAGAATGGGTTAAATGAAATTAATATTTAAAGCTTGTTTCCCATCTACAGTAACAAAAACTGTGATACACACATGTTGAGAGCATTTGTTAAAATGTTCCTGACTGCTGTAATTGAAAGTAAGTGATTAATATTTTTCAGTGTTTATTAACAACACTGAAACTTAGGAAGAGGTGGCAGGCTGAGCAAATAACTGGGATAACTAAAGCACCAAATGTATTCTGCCAAGATTTGTGGCAGAGAAACATCTAGGAGTATGTCCACTTAGAAAACTAAGGAAATAGGAGGATAACCGTAAGATGAATATTAGGGGAATAGGTTATGAGGATTAGTGGCACATGGAACTGGCTCAAAATAATGTTCAGTGACAAGCTTTCATACAGCAATACTGCCCCTTTTACTACAATTATTGTTTCAGCAGAATTTGTACAATAATAAATGCTGCAGTTTTAACTTCACTGCATTGTTTCATGTAATGATCTGCACAGACAAACACACATAATGTCACATTCATTAAAGTTATTGTGAACAAAGGCAACAGTATAAAGTTCAAAGTTACACTCTTAAGATATTTTTTTTTTATCGACTGTATTTAGTGTTGCCTAAAATTTGTAGATCTCTGTAAAAGCTGTTTATTCACCAAAAACCTTAAGTCTCAAAATCCAACTGCAAGCATGTCTCAGATACAAAAACCTCTTAACCAGTTAAACGTATCAAAATATTTAAATAGGTTGTTTTTCCTTTCCAGAACAGTTACAACAATGTACTCTGGTAGTGAAGAATTTACTGTGGCACACCAAACTGTCCAATGTAGACATTGGGTATTGTTTTTGAGTGCCACTAGTGCAGAATTTGGTACCTAAAAGTGAAAGGCCAATGTATTACATGACACTTATTAAAAGACTTGATTGAAGTCACATTCAGTCCCACAAATTGTAAGGATGATGGCACTCATGTGTTCCACATTTCTTTATATTATGCATTCTGCTCCAAGCCTCTTTGACCTAGGCTAACCAGCCCAAAGGGCTAATCACTGCCTAAGATTATTACATATTTATTACTACCAACCTTCTTGTGAATAGAATGTGTATGCAACTAGAGATGAATATGGAGAAGTATGCTGGACAGAAAAACATACCAAATAATTGAAGATGTGTAACAAGAGAATCGATGGCATTAAATTGCATGAGTAGATCAGGTATCATACCACTGCTTACATAGATTATGTGTGGCTAATATAGAGACTGCAAGTAATGTATGATGCACAAGTGCAATACTGCTTAATATAATTCACTGTTACATTACTGGAAATGGTTAAATTAGGTATAGCTAATAGATTCAGATATTTGTGGTAAGGTTATAAACTGCAAGTAAAATCTGAAGTCTCTAACAGGTGAAAGAATTACATACAGCAAAATAGTTTAGATGGGGGTCTGCTTTCTCTCTTCTTGTGAAAAATCATTTGCAGTTCAGGTAAAATGGTTATAATGTGAGATATGAAATTCTCAGAGTAGTGTTAATAAACATACGAGTCTTCTGGAATGCTAGGCCATGCTGACTGATAAACAGCTACCTATTTACCAGTGGCAACAGCATAACATCTCAGAAGACTTGAAGCTTCAAGTATGGTATACTTTTACTTATTACAAAAATTATTTCAACCAATTCTGGTATGACTCCAGTGATTTATGTGAATAAATTGCACTGATAAATGTAACTGGTAAAAAATTTTTGATTCTACAGTACAAGATGGCAACTGTGGAAGATGGAGCAAATTAAAATCAGTAGTTAATATAGGGCAGCAGTTCATTCACTGTCATTAACAGAAGTTTCATACTCAAATTTTAATACTTCTAAGTAGACACAATACATACAAAAATTTCTCATAATATTGTGATGAAATATCTTGTAAGATATTTGACATTGCAACAATGTTTGACCTTTCCAGTACAAAGAGTTAACACAGACTTAATTCTGTATGAATATACTTTATACTTACATACCTGTTATAAATATGGTCTCATGTAGTCACTGTCTATGCAAGATCTGCAATTGCAGGGAAACAGATAATGGCAGAGTGTGACTTAACAGTACATCTTGAAACAAACTAATGTTAGATCTCTGACTGTGTTGTTACTAATGTAAAAATACTGAAGATCTCAGCATTTTCTACACACTGATACACTAACTGTTTAAAATTTTTTATATGAGCATCTAACACAGTGATAATTTAGGGATATTCTTGTACAGTACAGCAAGTATCAATCTGGACAGGAATAAGGAAATTGGTCTGTGAGTTCAGATGTCTTCAACTTCAGTCACACCCAAAATCAGTGGGCTGAGTAATAATATTTCTTGTAATTAAAAAGTAAACAGGATGAGAATGTTCTGAGATGAATAAACTCAATGTTGGCACAAAAATAAGCTATGTACCAGACCATAATATAGGAAAACAGAACAATAATTATCCAACCAACCCAGATCCACCTGATGGATGCACGCATGTGGCTGGACAGTAGTAGTTCAGTGTAAGGAGTATGATGTGTGTTTCTGTAACATTGTATATATCTTTCTGAAGAACAATACACCAAGCATCATCACACAATAAGTAGCACTCCTGCTCCATATGCAAGAAGTTCTGAGTTCAAATCTCAGTCTGGAGACCATCTCGCTTACATTTTTCATTGTCTTCCTCAGTCTCTCCAGCCAGGTGCCAGCACAGTACCTCAAATTTTGCCAATACTGCTTCCTTCCATATCTTCTCAAAGTCATTACTCAACACCATACTACCTTTTGATACTAAGGGCCATGGGTAACCACAGTGTCGCTTGAACTAGCTGGATTCTTTCAGGCAGTGAGCAGTGTTTCTACATTTGACTTGATGAATATTACATAGCTATTGCTTATTTTGTCTCCCAAATTGTGGCTCCTATTTCTCGTCTAGCTGTCCACCCCTGTTAGAGGCCACAGTCCAAGCTCTTTTGAGAGTGTTATCAAACATATCACAACATAAGCAAAAGAATTAAATATGGAACTCATATCTTACATGGGACCGGGATCACTGCCACAGACAGAAGAGGATTACTTGTTTCTGTACTAAACAACTCATGACAGCATGGTAGTAATTTGTGTCAGTAACGATCAAAGAGTTCGCAGCTTGTTTCACATCCCACTAAGTGCCTGACAAACACTGACAGTTTAAACTGACACATACCTGTACAGTATGTATATATAGTCAATACTGGATACAATTGACTGTTACAGATGAAAGGAGAAAAGACTGGATCTTAATTTTAAAGTAACAACATTAGTTGTTTTGAGATTACCGTGGCAATGAATATGAAGAATACAGTCATATTAGATGTGATGCCATGTAGTCTGGTAATCAGAAGCCATGTTTCGGAGGAGCCTGCAAAATTGTAGTAAATTTATGCCAGACTACTCAGTGTTGCATCACACAATACACTGTTCTTCATAATGTAAAATAATGAATGCCAGCAAAGTCTGGTACCTGACATGAAACACAGATCTCATTAAGATGTACAACTTTCATTTGAAGTACATTTCTGTGTGGCATATATTTAATAAAAGATCAAGATTCTTTGTATCGTAATATCTTTACCAACCATAATGTTTTCATGACTCTGCAGTATCTGTCTTGCTGATTTAGAATAGAATAGGGAGGTAAGTGTCAGTGGCGTACCCAGGAATTCTGTTCGGGCGGGGGTTCAACAAATTCAGTTGAGGACAGAGGACAGAGGGAATGGAGATCTGGGGGCAGTAGCTCCCTAGTCAGGGGTTCTGGAGGCAGCTGTAATTTGGTAAAGAAATTTCATTTCATGTAGTAAAATTTTCTTAATTTTTGGTGCTTTAAGACTATTTATGATAGCAACCAATTTATTTGTCATTGCTAATGTAAACCAATTGCGAACCTAGGTAGTTTTAGAATTTTACTGACTTTTTTCCGAACATTTTGGGGTTTTGGCATCCTAAATTCAACAGTTTTTAACAGTTTAACAGTTTTCATAATCAAGTTGAGTTTGGTATGATTTTGAAGGGCCTTCGGAATTTCGGGGGGGGGGGGGGGGAACCCCCTAACCCCCCCCGGTATCCCACGGTAAAGGGGGGAATTGGGGCAGGGGGGCTCAGAACTTCCTCGGAAAAAAAAGAAAAAAGGGGGG
>Ga0123352_10015577_pt1 | contig 12104 bp, 5 predicted proteins | sample TergutLab28metaG_FD_89700 | JGI IMG/M metagenome (GOLD analysis project Ga0123352, IMG submission 89700) | Labiotermes labralis P1 segment gut microbial communities from Petit-Saut dam, French Guiana - Lab288 P1 | ecosystem: Host-associated > Arthropoda: Insects > Digestive system > Gut ... | reverse complement strand
TTGCGCTGACCACGTGACACCCCTCTATCCGCAAAAGTTGGCACTAACTTCGCCGACCGGCGGCGGCCGCTCTGTCGGTATAGTTCGCGTGCGGACTAAGGCCACGGAGTTTAGTTTATATGGACGGAAATTCCGAAATTTGTTTCTTTTGACACCACGTTTCGTATAATTTTGCAAGCACTTGGTGCACACCACGTTCCGGCTTTAGACTTTCGCTAGGAGACTAAATAAAATGCATGGTGACTACCATAACACCAACAAATGTCACGTCGTCTGCTTCCTACCTAACCTATATATATAAAAAAAAAAGCAGACGTTTCTCTCATATTTTGGCCCAGTATTGATCGTGTCCTTGAAAAACTTTCCCCTCTTTTGAAAATTCTCCTCATACTCTGCCCTGTTGGCACGGGAGACGTTTTACAAAACGATAGGTTCCGTAATTTTTATGGAGCATACTTCGCAGATTTTTACCAATACTGTTTGTTTCACTGAATGTATTTGGAAATCTCGTTGAGACCTTCTGATATCCACGTGTCGTAAAGATAAGGTAATCCCTGTGCAGGTCTGGACAGGACCAAACAGTTCCAGGATGTTTAGGCTTCCAGATTTTGAAAAAAAACGGCACATGAATGTGCTAAGTTTGTCAGCCTTACGTTCCGGCCGCCTTTACCGTGGTACCCACTGCTGGAGCCGGAAGGATTGTGTCAATGAAAAATTCCATTGACACTATAGCAAATCGAAACCGCAACCATCCGGCTTGTAGCGCAGTGCCTCAAACAACTGCGTAGCGACAGGTGATTATATTTAACTCCATATTCCAGATGGTCAGTTATCAGTAGCTATAAACAGGGCCTCAAAGTCGGCAAATAAGCCTATGTGAATCGACTTTGTACTTTGCGGTTCAGGATACCATAAAACTAGCGTCTGTCTATCAGCAACATTTTGTACGAAACCAAAGATTTTATACAAGCGTGGAGAGAGTTCGGGGCTTGAGACAACCAAATTTTTATACAATAATCCGTAGAGAAGAAAACCAACTAGATGCTACTGAATGATTTATTGCTCTTATAATCTACTCAACATGTTTCGGGCAATTATATGCCCATCATCAGGCGCTCGAGACTCTACTTGTGTTATTACCGCATATGGTGTGTAATGCTTTGGTTGCTGGTGGTCGGCGGTCAGGTGTAGGGCAGCAGGCTTGGCGTTCGGGATGGGGGATCACCTCGAGCACCTTCCCTCATCCCGGACGTCAAGCCTGCTGCCCTGCACCTGACCGCCGACCACCAGCAACCAAGACATTACACACCATATGCGGTAATAACACAAGTATAGTCTCGAGCTCTTGATGATAGGCATATAAGTGCCCGAAACATGTTGAGGAGATTATAAGTGCAATAAATCGTTCAGTAGCATCAAGTTGGTTTTCTTCTCTACGCATGTAAAACGATGCAAGAACAAACAGACATAAAAAATTGCACATTTCTTTAATGATTGCCCACGTGCAGGGAAAATTAAACAAACTTTCGAGGAAGAACAGAATGAGCATTTGGAGCTACATTTGTCAACTGCCAAGAATCACTTTGCATACTTCAGTCTTGGCAAAGGAAATGGATCTCTAGATTTACGTGCGGTGTACAGCCCCCCCCCCTCCTCCCCGTCAGGCCACATTTTCGGTTGCAAAGCAAGCTTGTTTTGCCCCACGACCTCTTAAGGTCCTGCGGAATGACGCATGTCCCTTGGCAACGTCAGGAATCCAACCCTGATTGCCTGTCCGCCTATCCTCTCTTGTAACACAGGCGACTGAACCACCCTCCATATTTTTCATCTTTCCCCCACTCCTTTATGTTCATATTTTCTGTGATAATAGTAAGCAAGTGCAGATTATAAATTACGACGCTATTGATTGCTCGAATTTTTAATTTTCACCCGAGATTAAATTACAGATACCACAGAGTGAGGGGCTGCAAGACATTAAATTGGAACTTATTTTGGTGCAACGTTTTATAATCCCTGCTCCCTCTTCCCAGTAAAACAGATGGCAATGTGGAATCCCCTCAGGAAAGATGTTTGATAAGGCTATGCTGTACAAGAAACGCGTGTCCGTGCCTGTGTATGTCCGTTCGGCACGCCATGGTTCGCCACATCAGACATAACCGCTTGTGTCTGCTGCTATCTTCAGATTGTAACACTAGAAACTGCGGTACGAAATATGCTTTTTCTTCGTCTTCTGTAGGGGGTTTCAAGAAGAAATATGTATGAAGTAATATTTGCTCTGGTTCTTTTTATCCGATAGGAGGAATTTGTAATTTGAGGGATGAGTTGTAGAGGTCAAGCAAGATAAGGCTAGGAGTCAGGTGGGTTGATGAAGAGAGGGAGGGAGCATTTGATAATCGTGTCTTGAGTCAGAACGTACACGCGAAAATAGCACGGAAGTCTGACCAACCCTTATAACAGATTGCGTTGCACCACGTGTGTGACGGCGAAGGTTATTGCTTGCAAAGAATGAAAGACCCAATCACAGGATTCTACTAATGAGGAAATAGCTTGCCGTTGGTTTCGTCATTTGCTGTCTCCATGAATCCGACAAACACAGACACTATTATGCTAGAAGGTAACCAATGAAATAAACAAAGTTGGTGTACCCTACTTTTTTAATGAAGCAAACAAAAACGGCTTTGTCTGCCAACTTGACATCACACAATGTAATTATTCAGGGGGTTCTTAGCATTCGCCATTAATCTCGTGGTTTCCGAGAGACTAGCATGTCTGCGGGCTCGCAGCTCTGTTTTATATACAAAAATCTCATTGAATTAAGTCTCTTTAATGCATAACAAGGCCTTGAGGTATTTTATTCGGGCATGATTCCCACCTGGGGCGAATTCATATATCAAATACAGGTTAAAAACTAACTTTCGCTCCCATTTATCTTGCAGTGCTGACTTTATATGATAGTACGAGACAAATTACGGGAAGAATTATGACTCTCCGGAGCATATTCCGTAGAGCAGAACCCATCCCACTGTTCGGGGTTGTTTTCTGAAACGTACGAGAGCAGCACAACAAATTTTTGGATTCAATTCGACTGAGCAATCACAGCTGGAGAATCGATTTGTACTGGGGACTTACATATCACGCAGTGACGTCATTAAACATTTATATCACGGTGTCCGTGTTTGTGACAAAATTTCGTTTATACGTACAGAGTGTCGCAAAAGTCACTTCAAACTTGAGGCTTGAAAATAGAAAGGCTGTGTCAAGTGGCTTTTGTACCACGCTGTACAGAGTCTGTTCTGTACAACGTGTACCAAACTTCAGGGCGTAATTATACGAATATGACTCAGTTTTAGTGAAATATTGAATGAAGATATGCATAATTATCAAACGCTATGACGCTACGATTAATTTAATGTTGCCAGATGCTGGTACGGTAACAGTTCCTATAAGCTACCTCCACGCCTAATCCCACCACTGCCAAACGCTACTCCCTGGTACTTCTCTTCTGTGAAGCAGAGAATTTGGTGCTTAGAACATGGTGGAGGTTATTTTGAAGATTAATCCGTATAGAATAATTAAAATTTGACCTCCTTTGATATCATCTAATCAAAAATTACTTTTGTCTTCCATATTGCAACATAGCTACTTCAACAAACGTAACTTACTCGGTAACACAAATAAAAATTCATGCCTTTCCTTTGTGGTACTGTCTGATATAATTTTTCTTTGATGTTGTACACACAGTAGGCTAGGACTTAATTACTACACTCATACTTGTGGTGCTACTGGACACATATTTCCCACTGGTTAAGACAACACGATCCTCAGGAAAGGTCGGTAAGCTCCTGAAAACACAGTGCCATATAAAAAATGAACAGAATCGTGAAACACAAAATGCTAAGCAAGTATTGCCTCATGCTGTATTTTAATGAAGAAGAGAATTGAAAATAAGACGATATTTGTTGTTCGGTCGTAAGTATAAAAGTTAATTTTCAGCTAGTATATGAATATTTAATGCAATATAAAAGAAAGTTTATAAATGTTATTTTTTTAAATGTTATACTTGATTGGCAGAAGTGTACCAAATTATCATTCTGTGTTTATGTTTCAAACAGAATTCGAGACATAAAATGTAATCAAAATAACTCGAACTCGCTGTTGGATACGCCACTTCTTCCCATAAGGTACTTTAAAAATTTAGCTGCTTCTGTCTGTTGTTTGAAGGTAAAAAGTATAAAATGAAAATAAACTGATAGAATGAACGTAGAGTTTACAACAATAACAGAAACGGAAGAAAGAAATAAAAGGAAAAACATTGAAACAGTAGAAATAAGACGAAAGAGCTTGACACTTCACGTACTACGAAGCTGTGTAGCCCTGAAGGATTCAAACTTCATGTTTGGTTTGCACTGACAACAGAGGAACATTTCCACTTTGCGTATTAGGAACTGGCTTCATTTGCCGACATTTTAATTCTGGTAAAAATGCAAGACTGAAAAAATATCATGTAATTGCGATGACAACGGACTTAGCGTAAGGAATATTAACCAGATAAATATAACTTGTATTCTTTATTAACAAAATAATATCTGTGACTGTGTTGTTGCGTACGGGTATTTGTGGAGAAGTTAAAAACATGCAGACTTCTTTGGGAATAAGGCTTCATAATAACACAAAACATGATTTTTTTTATAGTTTATTTAACGATGCTGCCAGTGTCTCGGAACGTTGATCTACTGTCGAATTTCAGGACGATCTGTGAATTCTGAAACTCATGGGATATAAAACCTAAAGGTCATAGTTTGAGACAATGTGCTACAAAAAAAATTGTCCAAAAAAGTGTAATGTTGAGTGAACTTGAAGAGAAATGCGTGGAGAAACGGTAAAGAGAATGGAAACAATCAACAAAAGGAAGAACTACACACGAATTCTTCCCGGAAGTTGCAGAAAGACTAAAAATGAAAATAAACCTTACACAAAATTTCACAACCAAGGTCACAGTGTATGGAAAAACAAAGTCATACTTACACCGATTCAAAATAATAGAAGCGCCAACATGTCCCTGTGGCAACGGAGACCAGACTACAGATCACTTACTATTTGAATGCGATCTTCTGAACAAAGAGAGGGATTTTTTAAAATTGTCAGTACTAAAGACAAACTTCTGGGCAACCAGCCAAAGTGACCTAATAAGGAAATACTATAAAAGAATTTACAAAATTTATTAATGAAATACCTTTTGATGAACTAGAAGTAGCATAAAGTAGTAGCAATGTAAACTGTAAGCTTGTTAAACCTTACTGTTTACAATAATCAAAGGATCATAAAGCTTGTAGTATTACCACTGTAATGGAGCAAGCAATAAATCATAAAAAAGTGCAGTATTGGTGCAGTGTTCTGTTTAACAATGCTGCAACTCGCTCAGATTTACTAGAAAGCATATTTAGAATGACGTTAACATGAGAATGCCCAAGTGCTCACGGAATAAGCCTTTCCCAGTGCCATTTTGTCTGCCAACCCGCATAGACAGGACTTGGATCGAAAACGAGCCTTTTCAAGGATAAACCGTCGACTACCTGACAAAGCCACATCGCAGACAGCGTACTGGTGTTTGCTTTATGAGCACAGAAACCTCATTTCAAGCAGTGAGTGCGATGAAGACCCTGCACACTGTGGATCATGTTCAAAGGCCCCTGGGCGCCCTCAAATGCCCTTAATGTGCATGTAAAAGATGTCTTCTTTGTGTTACAGTCTGTTTCTCTAGGACCTTGACGACTTAATTAGTCACAGGAATGTTCATCAATAAGACAAAAGTTACATCTCCGCAATAATACATAAAATGTCCATATATGAATTATTACCTGACGTAAGTTCACCTACGCTGATACACCACTATATTATTTGAGTAAATATATGCATACTTCTACTATTGATACCATTTATTTATTCGAATATCTGTACAGAACCGGATAGTTAGGTAGGTAGGTGGCTAACTAATCAACCAACCGACTAACTAGTCACCGAAATAAATGAATTCCTCGAGAAACTAATGGTCATTTATTTGTACAAAAAAAAATTCCACCTTTCGTACAAACAGAAGTTCTATTGCAGTATGTAAAATTTATTTCCTCCTCCCCCGATCCTACTCCTGCCACTCTCCCATACTCTGTGCCAGACGAATTCAGACATAACCTCTCTCACTATATTTTTTTTAGATAAAGTTTAATATTTCCTTCCTGTCTAGGCTTATGTCTTTCAAATTGTCTCTTACATTCAGGCTTTATTTGAAACGTGTTTTCTTTACTAAACCAAAGTTTCAGTATTCTAGAAATGAATGGCAAGCAGGTGGTCATACAGAAAATATATATCGAAGCTTACTGTCGTTATTACTGTGCTATTACTGTGTGTAACTCTAACAGAAAAAAAGAGACGATCCCTGTGCAATGCATGTAGGTCTGACCTGTTATTGTGGCTAAATTTGCGTTTGCTGTAACAACCCACACGTGGGAAGGAAATATGACGTACAAATTCTTGTATCTAACGGATATTTTGCGAGGAAATAAAAGAATGAGTTCTGTAAAATTATTTGTCAAAATAAGCGACGTCCTTCACACCCTTTTCCGCCCTTAGAAGCATAAGTCGCTGCTACTGACACGTCACAAAATTTGCGGGCATTAGAATTCCAGTCGTGTACAATTAATTGACGGTAGTGGAGGCAGCACGTTCGGCTGTGATCTCTCTTCGAAGGCGGAACTAATTTTTAAACCGCAAGCCGATGTTCAGTAATCGATCGATGGTTAGTAAATAATTCCTAACTTAATAGCGGGAAAGGACCGTTGAAAATCACGGCACAGTACCGTGCATATGAAAGTGCATGTGTATGTAGGTCTATATCAAGGTTATCTGACGAATGGTGCCATCTGTCAGACGCTAGGAACTACCAGATTACGTCCCCTGGAGTGAATAACGTAATATTTTTTAAAAAATCATAAGCAACACTTAGTGTTTTTGTGACCGTGCATCACCGATACAATGGTATAAACAATCAACTAGATGCAACAATAACAATTTATTACCAATATCAATCATTTCAACATGATTCGGGCGATAATTTCTCCCATCCTCAGGAGCACTAGACTGTGTTTACAGCTTGTGGTGTAAGGTCACCAGCAGGCAATTTCTTCGGTGCATTATACCACAAGCTGTAAACACAGTCTAGTGCTCCTGAGGATGGGAGAAATTATCGCCCGAATCATGTTGAAATGATTGATAAAGGTCACCAGCAGGCAACTTATTCGGTGCATTATACCACAAGCTGTAAACACAGTCTAGCGCTCCTGAGGATGGGAGAAATTATCGCCCGAAACATGTTAAAATGATTGATATTGGTAATAAATTGTTATTGTTGCATCTAGTTGGTTGTTTATACTATCGTAAACAGCACATTACTCCCACTCAGACCTTGCAAATATCAGTGTCAATCCTTAGGATTTCTACGCACAAATATACCGCAGATTTCTGTCACACAATTATGAATCGTTCGTGTTGAAATCCGAGATAAAATCACTGTGATTCTTAGTGGGTTACTTACTAATTCCATGGTGTAGAGTCCTTCTTGAGAAGCTAACTGGTTTGCAGCTAGTCAAGAAATTCCCCGCATTTCACGGAACCCGAAGGTTCATTACCGCACTCACAAGCGTCCGTCAACTGTCTGTATCCTGGGTCAGCCCAATCCAGTCCATATACCCACATCCCACCTTCTGAAGATCCGTCCTAATATTATCCACCCATCTACGCCTAGGTCTCCCCAGTGGTCTCTTTCCCTCCGGTTTCCCCACCAAGACCCTATACACCTCCCTCCCCTCACCCATACGCGCCACATTTAGTGGATTAGTCACTTTAAATAACTCAATAAAATAAAGCGATTCCCCGGACCTGACAGTTGCTCAGCTGATCGAAAGACATCTCGACCTTTCAAGAAAAGTAAATAACCTAGCAAATTGAGTACACCAGGAATGAAATAAATAAAATGCAAATTTTCTCATACAAAACTCAAGCAGTCAATTTCAATAATCTGCTTTTCTCCATGCATAGACTTTCGAAGTGGTCTACTTCATTCAGAATATCGGGTCAAATTATTGTGTGAATTTCTCTTCTCTACCTTTCTTGATACATCCTGAGGTGTGCCATCCCCGTTGTGTGTTTAAAATATAGGGTGGGGTAAATTCAGTCAAAAACACAACTATGAATTTATCTCACCTTATCGTTTAAACAAACAACGGGGATGTCACACCTCAAAATTATAAACCCCAGTCACAGCCCCATCCACAGATTTGAAAGCTTAACCCTTTAAACGCCGCATTAAATCCCATCTGCCATCTGCTGGCATTATTAGAAGCTCACCATATTCTCCACGTTAGCAGGATAAGGGTTAAAGAGAAGATTATATAATTGCAACGCTAGCATCTATTGCAATATTTTCATTGTTGTGTTTTTAACTGAATTTACTTCACCATATATTTTCTTTCTACATATTCAGCCCATCTCATTCTCCTTTATTTCACTATCATATTAATATATGGCGCTGGTCCTGTGACCGTGCGGTATAAGGTCTCTCGTATACTGAGCTTATGGGCTCCAATCCCACCGGAGGCATGGAAATTGTCTCTTGTGAATGTTTATGTTGTCAGGTAGAGATCTCTATGACGGGCTGATCACCCGTCCAGAGTAGTCCTACTGACTGTAGTGTGTCGTTGTTTGTGATCTAGAAACCTCATGAACGAGAAGGTCATGGCCCAACGTGGTTATTGTGTAAATTAATAAGCTCCACCAACCTTGATTTTACCCATATTCTCAAATTAATTTTTCAGCGCTAATTTTTTTAATCAAATAACCGCAAAGAATATTTTCTGAACTTTGAATTCGACATCAATTTTTTTGAGCCCAGGGAGATGGGAAATAGGAAAATAATTCTAAAGTGAATGATGGCTTGTTTTACCAAAAGACAATATTTTGTAATCGCTGCAAAATATATAAATTTTATACAAACGCAAAAAAAAAACTGATCCTTTCCAAAATAATTTACTCAGAGCTGAACAGTGTGCGGATGCAAGGCTGTGTTTCATATTTCCTTTACTTGGATCAGTTCTGACAGTCGCTCTGACAAGGAATCCTCATAAATTAAATTTGTGTTTCATGACGCAGTTTAACCACCAACGTGTCTACCTGTTGACGCACTTTGCAGAGTGACAAATAGTCTAAAATATCTCGCGGTGCGACATACATCGTATTACGACTGCTAGTGACCTTATTTTAGTAGTGAAAGAATTTGCAAGTGCATTTACAAACCAACAACTTTGTTGAATAGAAAGTAGTCTGCCTACTTTCTCAGTTTTCAGACACGAGAAATTAATCTCTTCTGTTAATTTCTTATAATATTAATCCCTAACAACGAATTACAGTCCTCGGCTCTTAGATACGAACGTAACTATTTAGGCCTTCTTAACAAAAAAAAAGAAGAAAAATATAAGCCCTTACGTGCAGTATATACTCTTCTTTGCCAGCTATGTGAAATCGTTTGAGCTCCAGAACGACTAAAGGAATTTTACAAACATTTTTGTGATAGCTCCTATTTTCAGCCATAAAAGGGAAGATCGATTCGTTCCTTTACGTCCAGGAAGATTTATATCTGCGGATATAATCCCCGGTACCTACTTGATATATTGCTGTGTCGTCTCCAGAGACGGTCCACATGGTTTGTAGAAAAGCTAATTTTTTACCCCAACCAGTAATCGAACCCCTATACCTCGGGACGTCCAGCCCGTAACTCATTTACCGACTACAGTAGTCTGGCTCCTCAGTTTTCAGCCACGTGTAGCCATTATAAAGGTCTCTATATTGCTTTCACTAATAGCCTTTACTGTGTATTTCATAATCCGTAGTTCATATTTAATAAACAGGCTAAAGTTAAATTTAATGTACACCAAAAACCCGCTCCTGGAATTTTGTGTAACGTTACATTACGTAATACGTGTATTATAATCTTGTTGCATTGAAACAGAACGTATAAAATGACTTCTACAGGGACACCCTGCATTAAATTCACAGACCCCCCCCAGAGTACCATGAATGTGAGGCCGTTTATTTGAAACATTGTACCGCGACATGCAGTGGATAAACAGCATTTCCACTGGACTATATTGGCAACAGCATCAGTTTGTGCTGCTGGGTAGCCCTGTTCAGTATATGATTTCATTCCCCCAACCCCAAACCCAATAAGCCACATTCTCCCCTTTCACACATTATAATCAAACTGTTTTATACCGATTTATCTGTTTCCGGTTTCACAAATCATAATCTTGTTCACTCATAAAAAGCTGCTTGGATTTTTCCGTATTGGTGAGTGCTGAATTTTCCTGCAACCTGTCACTTTGTGGTTGATGGTTTACCGACACTGTATCACCAATACAATTTTCAAAGACACGACATGAATAATTATTGATAATTAGCCCTATAAATTCCAATAATTGGTTGCAAAATTTTATGAGGATTCCGGTCTTTTGAGATGTGATGAAGTTTCGTCTGGTCTGTCGTCCCCTATTGTTAGAAGGCCTTCACACCTTCACATCTTCACCTCAAAATGGTAAACGATTTAAGAAGATCTGATGTGTGGTTGACAGTGCATCGTAATTCAGTATGGATAAGAAACCAACTGGATGTCACTTTGTGTTATACTTTATTTCTCCTTTACAAGTTGCTCAACATGTTTCGGGCAACCATATACCCATCTTCAGGAGCTGATGACTGCGTAGTGTTATCGCCATGTGTTGGTGTTGTGCCGTGGCTGCAGGAAGGCGGTCAGAACCGGTTAGCAGGTAGTTTGTCCATTGAGGAGTTCGTAGCTACGGCACAACACCAACACGTGGCGATAACACTACGCAGTCATCAGCTCCTGAAGATGGGCACATGGTTGCCCGAAACATGTTGAGCAACTTATAAAGGAGAAATAAAGGATAAAAGGAAAGTGACATCTAGTTTGTTTCTTATCCATACTGATTTAAGAAGAATCTCAGATATTTAAAATATTATTCGGACTTTTGCTGTTAGGCACGGTGGGAAGCCACAAAAACTTCGCATTTCTTGTCGATGTTTTTGAGTTTTAGGTTTCGAACTTTAACATCACTTGAAGATCGTAATATGTACAATGAATAATAATTACAGCTAAGAATAAAAAATGTCAAATTCTTCCTTAAAATTCCAAGAGCATTTATAATAATTTCAATATATATAGCAGGCATCTGGCGCCGCTGTCATCAATTTCGTTCCACGCAGACTTCAGAATTATTAGTAGTTACAAATGGGATCACGAAGTGGCAGAAATATACGATTTACCTATGTTTTAGTCGGTATTAAAATGTCGACCTTTACCGGAAATGTACATAGGTTTCTTATTTAGTGAAATCTTAGTTTTATAGGGAATCTCAAGGGCCATTTAACCGGTTGTACGTTAATTTCATCAGAATCACTGGGCTACGTGATGTGATTTAAGACCGACAGCATGCAACACGTGGTTGATTAGGGGCTTGATCAAGTTCTGTTTGGCCCAGGTGCACAGTAATAAACATAATACAGATAGTTCAGTGTTATATTAGGTGGGTGTAGGTTAACGCAGTTCCATACTACGTATCTGCTACACCACTTTATTACACTGTGCAGATATAATCTACTTTTGAGAGCACAGTGTGAACAACGCCATGACCAGAGCCGTACGTACATAGAAATGTCGAAGATTCGCACTCAAAGCATGAAATGTACCAATAAATACGGGTACGATTACACAAGGCGTTAAGTACAACATTCTGCAAGGCATAACATGCATTTATGATTAATGTAGTTAAATGGCAGATCTAGGTGGTCGAGGGTCTTAAGGCGTAGCTATGCGACGGCTGGCTTGCTGGGATTGCGGGTTCTAATCCCACAGGGGGCAAGGTGGTTGGTCGCTTGTGGGTCTGGTGTATCATACAGTAGAAATTCCTGCGACGGGCCAATCCCTCGTCGAGAGGAGTCCTACCGAGTGTGTGTGTGTGTGTGTGGTCTGTGTGTGTGTG
>Ga0123352_10015576_pt1 | contig 12104 bp, 6 predicted proteins | sample TergutLab28metaG_FD_89700 | JGI IMG/M metagenome (GOLD analysis project Ga0123352, IMG submission 89700) | Labiotermes labralis P1 segment gut microbial communities from Petit-Saut dam, French Guiana - Lab288 P1 | ecosystem: Host-associated > Arthropoda: Insects > Digestive system > Gut ... | reverse complement strand
AGTGCCAACTTTTGCGGATAGAGGGGTGTCACGTGGTCAGCGCAACGGGTCCCCACAGCCGTTAATCTCTGTTTTCTAGACCTGGAGCCGCTACTTTTTTCATTCAAGTAGCTACTCAATTGAACTCACGAGGCTCAACAGTTCTTAATTATCGACGTACCAGGAGAAGAAGGCTAAGTTGATCTAGGAAACGATGGAAAACTTATCGTAACGGAGAAGGGATCAAGATTTTGATCACCGCTTGAAGAAAATAAGTATAAAAATAATAGTCCTGTAATAAACCTGCAGCAAATACAAAAAGACTGCGAATGGTGTACGCCGTGACAGAGTAAACAGCCTTCACTAAGGCGTTCTTTACTTTCAGAATTCCGTACGGTTTCACGGTACGCACATACTTGTAAACGTAATTGCATTAATGTTCATAGGAGAGCTGCGGCCTTCTTAGCACCGAGTTCGTGAAACTCACAAATGTTAAACAAAAGTATGTGCTGATTTTCTGAGTCATATTTCATTCAAATCGGAAAATAAATATGGATAATAAGGATATATGTTCTTTTGTGTTTCCAAAGTGAAATATGGTTTCACCGCGCTGATTTTGCGGAACTCACAGTCACTGAGTGAATTGTTGTGACTATATCCTGTACCGAATTAAATAAAAATCGGAAGAAGAATGTAGAATATACTTGAAATTTTGAAGTAGGCTCTTCAGGAAAGTATGGCTTTACACAGAACCGATTTTCACAAACGTATTAATAATCGGTGGCATTATATGTAGAAGATATAAACTGAATTTCATCAAAATCTGCCAAGAAATATTGAAAGTGCAGGTATAAGTTCATTTATGCCCTTAAATAAAGTAAAAATTTCATTATGCAGATTTTCATGATATTCACTTTTTTTGACAACCAACTCACAATCTGACTGAGACGTGTTCACGCATGGACAAGGTCTCAGAGAAGGTTTTTTGTCTGGTCCTAAGCAACAGGAGGGGAGAAAATATTGAACGATGAGGAGTTTCATAATTTTTGTGTCAGCTACTTCTATGGTTATAATACTAAGTAATATTTGAGATGAACAAAACATGTGACGTGCTTGGGAAATGTGAGAAACCGGAATATTAAAAGCACCATGCTTTGACCAAATTGAAACTCATCAATAAAATATGGCACAAACAGTTCGCTATGGCCGCACAAGAATCTTGCATTCATAACTTCGTATTCCTTTCCCACAGAATATACGGTTGTGAACATCATGGATACTGAACATTCGTTCCTTCGTTCGTATTTCCCCTCCTCACACAACAGTGGTTCATGTCCATTCTAGAAGCTATGCCATTGATCGGCAGAGGCAGTCGTGAGTGGGGGGCGGTTTCCTCCATGGTAGATAGCAACAGTACGCCTAGTGGAGAGTGAGGAAATAAAATACACACTCGATTTTATCAGCCGGTGTGCGCACACGTATAAGGGAACTGATAAGTGAACAAATACTCCAGTACAAGACATGTACCATCTGCGCAATAGATGTTAGTTGCCCGTCTGTCATGGCAGTCCACCATCAAGTGACAAATATGGAGACAACGATAATTTTGCGGGAGTAGACTGGAACGGTATTTTAAATTCCGCCTGAAATAATTCCACACCCAATCTACCTCGCTCTTCCAGACTTCAACATGGCTGCACTGTACACTGGTAAGTGAGGAGTATTTTTTATTCGCATTTAATTATGGCAAGGTTTAGATGCTTGGGTATGATGTTGCCCGTGGCAACGAAATCTGACGTCTGTTTGCTTAACGATTTCAACTTAATCACTTCACACAAACGCCATCTGTACAGCGATTGGTACTTAACATGTAATGATTCACATTAGAACACCGGACAACATTTCAATATGGTGCGAGAGAATATGACATATGGCTCGTATATCAGAGGTTTGTACCTTTTTCTGAAATACGAGCCATTAAAAACAATTATATTTTCTTAGTGACAACAATCTGTGTGTATTACTTTTGGCTGTACCAGTCTAATTCTAAATAAATTTTTTCACGGTATAACGATTAACTTCTTCATTTGATATTAATATCGAAAGAATTATAGCTCCTAATGAACACTTGGAAATGAAAACATGTAAGTTCACACATTAATTAATTCATTAGAGAAAAAGCAAAATTTCCCCTATACATGCATTAAGGAGAGGCAGGGGGCGTGGAAGTGTTACTCCAATTACTCTTAACTTGATACTAGAAGGAGGTGTTTGGTCAGCTTCGTTCCCTAGCCGCTTTACCCCGGGGAGAGAGCTTCCGGTGTGTCCATTGAATGGGAGGCTAGGAGAGCCCAACAGCCCATATGGACTTTTTTGAAGAATAATCTCGTGCTCTGCCGGAATCAGAAGTCGGGATCCGTCTAGTCACAACACCGACTAAGCCATATCGGCTCACTTTATCGTATATAGCCGTCTTTAAAATATTTTTTTAGGACGAATCTACCACTAGATTTTTTAGGTATGCAGGGACTGACGCTAGAACTTCATACTACCTTCCTTGCCACACCACTGGTAACATAATAAATGCCCAAAAAGAGGGATAGGAAGCGAGTGGCCCCCTGTTGTTGGTTGACATAAAATTCTATCACTTTTCAATTACCGAAATTAAAACAGAAAAGAAGACAGCAGCCAGTTTTGAAATGGCAGACTAATACTTACATTTGTAATGCAATGAACATAGGCTAACAGACTATAGTACTCAGTAATGAGGTTTGCGAACTGATGGTCAGCTGACTGAGAAATGCTGCCTTTTTCAGTAGAATTCGACACGTCATTGAGATCGTTCTCAACATATCTGTGACTACTGGAGATTAAAGAAAGCCATGGAGAGTAGTCTTTTTTTATAACATAGTAATCTCGTATTCAAGAAATTCACCGTCATTTGGGAAACATGAAGGGATATTATCGTGCTGACAAGATTCTGCCATTATCCTTGTACTGAGCCAAATGAATCCAGCTAAACCCTCATATTATCTTTATTTAAGATTAATTTTAACATTGACCATTCTGAAAGTGGATTTCGTTGTGCAATCAACTACTTACTTTATATTCTGCTTTCTTCAACTACTTGAGAAAAAACGGTGAAACAGAAAGGCAGTATACTAGCTAGTTATAGACTTCAGGCACCCTATGAGTCAATTAGAATAGAGATTGTTGTATATTATTCCTATTGAGATTGCTATATTAATGAATAAAGGCCAAATAAAGCATGCTGAAATTACACATATTCAGAATGGCATGAAACAGGAAATGCTTCATTGTCATTGTTTTTTATCTTTGCTTTAGAATATATCGGTAAGAAAATTCAAGTATATCAGGAAGGCCTGACATTGAATAGAATATATTAGATTGTGGTTTATATCTATGATGTTAATTTACTGAGCGAAAATATACAAACTAGAAAGAAAAAACACAGAAACCTTATTAATGACTATGACTACTAAGGAGATTGGTCTAGAAAAAGATACTGAACAAACAAAGTACAGGTTCATGTCTCGTAAACAAAATAAAGGACAAAGTCACAACAGAAAAAAACAGTCCCGTTACAGACCTGGAGTGGCCCAAAGTTTTCCAGGAAGTTATGGTTCCCAGATTACATGACAAGGCACAGGATGGTGGTAAGGGAGTCAGCCTTACGCACCGGCCGCCTTTACCCCCAGGAAATGCTCCTGGTACTCATTTCTGTTAGAGGCTGAGTCAACCCCAGGACCATAGTGCGATCGGAAGGATTATGTCCATGAAAATTTCCAATGACACCATCTGGAATCGAACCAGCGACCTTTCGTTTTGTAGCACAGCACCTTAACCTTTGTGCCACCGCAGTCCCCCACAACAGAGAGATAAGTAATAAATCCATAGAAAAAGTGGCAAAGTTAATATATGTGGGAACGACACCAACAAATCAGAACTGCATGAAAAGGAAGACAAGAGGTGATTAAGTTCAGGAAATGCCTGCTACCATTCAGGCCATATTCTTTCGTCTTTTCTCGTCGTATGCTGTAATATATAAAGGTCAAAGTATACAGAAATATAATGTTGCATGTTTGCGTGTGCCTAAAACTTGGTCCCTGACATTAGCGGAAGAACTTAAGCCGAGAGAGTTTGAAAACAAGGTGTTGACAGAGGTATTTGAATGTAAAGAAAGGGGAAGTAACAGGACACCGAAGAGAATTGCAGAATGATGAGTGACATGATTAGTAGCTCTCACCAGATATTTTCGGGTGATCAAATAAATGGCGGGGCATGTGGCTCGTGAGAAAGGGGGGGGGGAGAGAAATCATAAGGGTTTTTGGTGGGAAAACCTGGAGAAAAGAAACAACTTGGAATACGCAAACATGGATGAGAGGACAATATCAGATTGGATACTAAAGAAATAGGATAGAAGGCCGTGGTCTGGACAGGGATATTGACTGGCTCTTGTGAATAAGGTAATGAACGTTCAACTCTAATGAACTGTCGGGATTTCTCGACTAGTTGAGAAAATTCCAGATTCTCAAGAAGGGTTGTGTTGCATGGAGTTATTTATTATTCTGGAATGTATTCCTATTCGACTCAAGTTGCTTCTTCTCTTCAGGTTTACTCACTAAAGAGCTGTATATAAATTTTGTGCCTCACATGCATGCTACTTTGCGCGTCTTGCTCATTCTCCTCGGTCTGTTAACGCTTAGTTCTACATTTTTGGTGCTTTATTATGTTGAACGAACAAACTAATACATGAAAGCAACCAGAGTACTTGAAAAGAATTTTAGTGTCAGTAACTGAAGTGTAGTAGGTCTTGGTCTTATCTTAGTGTCTTGCAGACATTTAAATGACTACTATATAGTCAAAGCACTGTGTTTTTATGAGCATTTGAGACAGAAAGTTCAATTCAAAGCTTGTATTAAATTGAAAACTCTTTTCGCCTACTTGGTAATGGAATATTTTCAACAGCAAACGGCACAGCTATGAGTCCTTGATACGTGCTAGTGCTTCGCTCGTTTGCACCACATGAACGTAATTTGATAGAAGGACAATAGAGGTATTATGCTGCTCAGACTACATTCCCACCTCTGCAAAGTCTTTGAGGTAAAAGGAGATACTCATGAAAATGAGAAGAAGCGACGCCAAACCTATGAAGCGAACTAAGAATTCAGTGTCTTGTAATAATGTGGCAGCATATTCTCAGAACTTGTGTCACTAAGACGAAGTGTCCAAATTACTGACCATAGTACAGCTCAGCAGTTTTATTTCTTTTTTAGCGCGTATTCAATATTTCATTTCTCAACAACAGCTTCATATCATATGTTTTGATAGACAATGTGGATGGTGACTTTAGAAGGCGTCGAAGAAAGTGATTGTTGTGAAATTTAAAACAATAACCCAGAAATTGCCTGGGGGAACCGAGAAAAACCACAGGAATTCACTGTTGGTCAGGAGATTCGGCGTCAGTTCAACGAATGGACCCGGCGCATTTCTAATACGAAACGGGATTGATAAATCTGCAAACAGGACTTGTAGTAGCTCAGTGGTTAGACCTGTTCTTCAGAAATCAATCCGATTCCGATATTGGTTGGGGATCCAGTTATTATGATTATGCGGCTGTATGGATTTCCGCTGTCATTTCCGTGTTACGAACGAGATATCAGGATTAAATCAGTGTCCTACGTATTTGGTGTTTCAGAGTATCTGTAACATCTCTTGCAACTTCTCATCACTGTAGACCATGGGTCTGCAACCCGCAGTCGGCCAGCTGGTATTGTGCGGCTCGCGGCCACATTTGTAAATTATGTACCTACTATAAAAATTAAACAGTAATTTAGGCGGTTAGGTATACCATTTACTGCTATTTGCTTACGTGCGGACCACTAACCAGCCCGCAGTAACCGGCGTGGCCGTTTGCCGTATCAAATATGGAGGGCCATGCTTTAAGCCAATGTTTCCCAAACTTTTGGCTCGCGTACCTCTTCTGATTTCGAAAAATAACCACGGATCCTCACATTCTTGCTCACATATATATAGAGTGTCCAGATGATAAGTATACAAATTTCATTATTTATAATTCAGAACTAATTTTACACTGCTACGAATACGTACCAGAAATACACGTAACAACACATTGCATGATTTGACCTTAATTAAAATGGCTTTTGCTCGCTTCGTGGGTACAGGAACTTCCTTAATTAGATATTATAACGGTCGTACGAATTAAACGTATCGCCAATTAAAGAAACCTCTCGATTACTTTGAACAAAACATTATTTCTTTAATTAAAAAAAAAACAAGCAAATTTAAAAAATAGCCATTACAGAAATGCACCCACTGATCCCTTGGGAACTGGTCGCGGATCCCTTGGGATCTGCGGAGTACACTTCGGGAACCACTGCTTTAAGGCAATCAGCTTTGAATTTTAAAAGTAAAGGTATGTCTCGATGGAAACATGAAGGTAAACTTGTCCATGTGCTGCCCGTGAAGGTATAGGCATGAGTGGAGCCATAGCTTCACACATTCTTATTCTCGACACTGTATAGAAGTGAGCAGTCAGCTTCACGTCCCACTCCCTTAACCTCCGAAGAAAGCGCCTCTGGTACTTCTTGACTGGGTATAAGAACCACTTTTGACGTATGAATAAAGAAACGTCTCGTGGATCGAAACATGATTTTTCAGTCCTCCGTCCGTAACCTAGTCAAGACATTGTGCTATCCCATCCCACACCTAAAATTGTTTGGGCGAGTGTATGAAGGACGTGTTGCAAGGAAGAATGAAAAATGATCCTTATCTGTGTGGAAAATATTAAATAAGAAGACCAGCGGGCACAACAATTGTAAAAAAATCGTTGATATGGTAGTCCTACTAATATCACAATTACCTTAAATCTTCAAAATGTAAAATTCTTCGTCATTCAGTGCCCCCTCCCCTGTCCTCTCTCCCTATCTGTGAAACACGTCCACTTATTTTCTTCAGCTTTTTGTTCTCATTCTCATACTTCCACTGCAGTGTAATTTCGAGCTCAACACTCTTTTAAATAAGAGGCCAAACAACGTCCCTGTGTACTTGAACGGAAATGCTTGAGAGCGGTGTAGAAAGGAGAATATTTGGACCAAAGAATTAGAACGTGACAGGGGTTTGGAGAATATTGTACAGTCATAAGCCTAATATTTTATAGCCTTTAAAAACGTTATCAGAACGGTTAAGCTAAGGAGAACGAGGCGAGTGGGTGGGCGGGCCCTGTTGCACGCATACGAACGACCAGAAATTTGTCGGAAATATTCGTCAAAAACCCGAAAGCATGAAACCCACTCAAGGATCTAGGCGTGTATGGAAGGATAATATTAAAAATTTATCTTTAAGAAAAGATGTCTATAGCCGTAGAATGATTCTCTCTGGTCCAGACATTGTTCACAGTCGGGTTGTGAAACAATGACAATTAACATTGGGGTTCCATGAAAGTCGAAATTTGGATAACTGAAGGACTATGAACTTCTCAAACAGGATTTTCCTCCTCGGCGTGAGTTAGACCTAATATTTTTAATTACCTGCCTGACCTCACTTAATTGTGGTAGGTCTATACACAGTAGTAGCCTATATTAAATAGGATATGTAGTACAACCCCTGAGGCGTGAGAAGCTATTTCAACCCACGCAGAAAAGAGGCCGTTCAAAGTGCTCACATCACGGAATTCATTCACAGTTAGCGACGGCGGTAAATTTCAACACGTAAATCGATAGTGTTGGATTTAAATATTATAGGCATCTAATTCTGACACGTTATGAAGAAGGATGGGGTTAGGCGATTCAGCATTTCATAAGGTTTGTGCAGTTACATGTTGGTTACCCCAGAACCAAGCAGATTTGTAAATTTGTGCATTACTGAGAAAGTTTAATGGGGTTTCTTCTGTTGCTGTACATTTCAGGTCTTTGTATCGTTCATTCAGTACCAAAAAATAACCACAGATAAAAGAGTCTGCGAATTAATGTGCAAAAATAATGATTTAAAGTTAATGAAAATTCTTTTTTTCTTAGTTTGTTTAACTATTCTTCCCTCTGTACAGGTCGTATAGATACAGATGATAAAATTATTGTTATTGATAAACTGAAAGTGATGTGAAGGAATAGATAATTTCGTACTTTAAGATACTTGCAGAGTTTCCCTCGAAACTTAGGAAAACCTCGAAAACAGCGACAGGAAAACCGACCCACAGGCCGTGAAACGGGTGAAAGGCTTGTCTCACTCAAGTGAAATTATTCTAAAAGTATTACACAAATGTTTTAGGTCTGGGTTTTTTGTCCTTTTTCGAGAACCAACCTGAGGACAGTGACCTATCATGCTCCCCTACAGTAAGTGTAAAGGTCAATATGTCACCAACCCAAGCACTGCTGGCATGTGGGGGAGTCAAAGCATAGCTCCAGCCGTTCTTAAACCTCCGTACAAGACGGAAGCGCGTGGTCAAAATCAGGCTCTGGACGCTTGAACTACGGGGAAAGAATCCTAGTTACTAGCTGAATATCTGCGACCATCCGAAAGCTTGTAGAAGAGAAAATTTTCTAACCCCTGCCAGGAATAGAGTCGCGATGGCTCGATACTGTTTTTAATTCTGACATGCGGTATTTGAGGAAGTTCATGAATTGAATGACCCCCAATGTGGTATAACACCGCCAAAATCCTACATAAACTGAGGAGGAGTGCTAAAAGCACAGTTGCGGGTTTCGAAGTCTTGTCCCAGCACGTTTCCACTCATTGCCTGATATTAATTCAGCATTTCGTTGGTTCGTTAAGTCATAGTATCTCACCACCATAGATTTGAATCGGGCATAAGATGAACTAATTTTATTAGACTATGAAGCATGAAGTCTTATAAAATTAGTTCATGTCAGTTTTCATGAAAACCTTGCGTTATTATAGTACACAAAAATTTGTCATCAATAATAGCTGCAGATAGAACTTGGCGCTACGCTTACCCCAAGACCATTACGAGCGTAATAGTTTGAAGTTCTGCGTGATCAAAATTGTCCAACAGATTAAAATGTTTTAAGGCACTTTGCTTATAGAAGGTAAAACAAAGAGCGTCGAGCTAAGCATATGCCTATATAAATTTCTTAGTTTGTTGACGATGAGGAAACTTTTAAGCCATGCTAATGAAATATGTAAAAATGGCTAAGTAAAAAGGGACTGCTTTAATTTATGCAAGACACAATTTTAATATTATAAAACGGAAAAATGTTGTAAATGCAAGTCTTAAAATTCACTTCGGACATATTTTAAGTAACTCTAATACATGCTTGCAATTGGAAATGATACGTGTCAAAATTTCTCTCTATAAGTTGTTTGGTTTTGTGGAATGTTTAATTGTTCTTGATTCTTTTGACCTCTAAGTACTAGGCTCGTCTAACTGTACTTTGCAAAGCGCCATCGTAGCATAAGCATAGGTCAGTCGCGTATTTTATATGACGCTTCCTACATGTTTATGCCTTTCATGAGAGTTATTAGGGGACAATATGTATGAAATAAATTTAAAAACGACTTTAAACACACTGAAGGCTTAAAAAGTGTTGGTACAGAATATGTCAGTCTAATATCAAAATATGTGTAGCCTATATGTTATTATTCGTTGATGTTGTCATGAAATACCGAAACATGTAGGAAGTACGATGTGAAATAACTCTTTTATTATGCTTTGCCTGCTTTGTAGTTACGTAGTTGGTGCACGTTTTAAAATTAATAATTGAAAAATTGATGTCCTGTGATTTAATTCCGCCAGGCTGCTTTTGGGGTATTTCTTTGTTGAAATATAATTAGCACCGCCTCTGCACCTTGTTCATCCTACATGCACTGAGTTCACGGCATGGCTTAAGAAGAATTTATAAAACCTTTAGTGCAAAGAATTTCCAGGTCGGAATCGGACTGTAGGACAAAAGAAAGGATTAATATTTTTGGTGTAATATGCATAAAAAACCGAGCGAATTTAATGGAAAATTATGCAAATTAGGTAGAATTACATAAAAATAAAACTATTATTTAGCTACACACATGTACACATTTATTGTACAAAGTGTTCCCATATACTACGCTAAAACTCGTCTGTCCTGCCTAATGACCCATTTGAACTAAAGGGTTAATTCACTTTCACTTCCACATAGTCTGCAACAACAACGGCTCATGATAACACCTGAGAACGTTGACACCCTGGTGACCCACATACGCAAGCTGAAATGTACGTGATCTGTTAAACGCTTCCGTTTTTTGAATATGCTGGTTGACTTCGACGGCCGAATATCTTCAGAACTAAGTGGTAGTGAGGGACGAGAAGTCACCAGTACTATTATTCTATATCTTTCTTTATGTTTTTTATGGTTTCATACATTACAGGGCTTAGGGTTTCATTTTAAGTAACGTATTGAAATTGAGTTTCTATCGCAAATATTAATTCTGCTGATGAGAGGTTGTTCAATCTTTTTATTTAAAATCAGATGTCATCAGAAGGTTACAAAGGATCATACAAATATGACAGTGTCATCATACAAATAATATAAGTGTGAGCAATCAGAATAAGAACACAGAAAGAAGTGTACGCTATGAGGCAGTACACACTTTCCCAAAGACATTCTCTGAATTCTGTTGAACTCATTTTAGATCTTGTTAAAGAATCTGATTATCTGCGTTAAATACAATGAACCATATTAGTATTAGTCTCAGTCGCCTCACAGTCTAAGGCGCAGGTCTGCACCCGTTCGCCTGCTGAGAGTGTGGGTTCGAATCTCACGGGGGGCATGAATATTTGTCTGTTGTGAGTGTTGAGTGTTGTCAGGTAGATCTCTGTGCGACGAGCTGATCACGCGTCCAGAGGAGTCTACCGATTGTTGTGCGTCGTTATGTGTGATCTAGAAACCTCAGAAATGAGGACGCAATGACCCGCGTAGGGCAGCAGCACCGCCGCCCCCCCCAAAGAAGTTATTAATGGACAATACACCCGACAGTGGGAATGACCCGAAACGTTCAGCAGAAGCCACTCCACCTGTTTGAGGGCTGACACCAGTAACAGACAGACATTAAGCTAAAAGAAGATGTCACCTAGTAACATACCATTGGAGACACACAGAGGGAAGTAACGCGGTAGAACTCTCCATATTTAACCTCAGTGCTACATGAAGGTGAGCACAAACAGATGTTACGTTGCACACAATTGTGAGAGTACATGCAGTATAAAATATTATTAGAATTGGTCCAATAAATCTAAAATTACGGCGACACAGTAAACAAAACCTTGCGTTAAACTTACAGAATAAATTTTACTGGTGTCAGCCTGTGTAGGCCATGTTTTGTCCAACTTCTTTTGAACATAATTATTCAGAACAGTCTTTGCCGAATGGTGCTGAGCGGTTCGCAGGGGATTCGCGACCAATTCGCAAGGGATTCGCGGATAAATTTCTGTAATGGCTACTTTGAAATTTATTTCTTCTTAAATAAAGGAGTGCTTTTTTTTTAATAATCAAGGAATTTCTTAAATTGACGATGTGTTTATTTCGAATGTTCAGTAGTACACCTAGTTAAGAAAGTTCCTGTACCTACCAAACGAGCGACATCCATTTTATTTAAGGTCAAATCAGGCAATGCATTGTTACGTATGCTGCTGGTATGTATTCTTAGCTAATTAATATCATATATAAATTTTTAATTTTTGATACCTATCATCCGGACACTCTGTAGTTACGTGAGCAAGGATGTGAGGATCGGTGGTTGTTTTTCGAAACCAAAAGAGGCTTGCGATCAACAACATTTGGGAAACCGTTGTAGAGTGTTGACATGAGGTAGGCTCCAGATACGTGCAGAAATAACGTGGGTATTAATGAAATGTGTCTGGTTCATCTGTATTGTTTTAGCCGAAACTTGTATCTCTTGAAGCCCTCGAGAAAAAGCCTCCTATAAAATTAAAAAAATATGTATATATTTAGGATTTTAGCACTGCTATCAGACCGCCTATGTGGTCTAGTGGTCAGAGTTTCTGGCTACAGATACAGAGGTCCCGGGTTCGATCCCCGGCGCTACCAGATTTTCTGAGTAGTAGTGGGTCTGGAACGGGGTCCACTCAGCCT
>Ga0123352_10015573_pt1 | contig 12106 bp, 7 predicted proteins | sample TergutLab28metaG_FD_89700 | JGI IMG/M metagenome (GOLD analysis project Ga0123352, IMG submission 89700) | Labiotermes labralis P1 segment gut microbial communities from Petit-Saut dam, French Guiana - Lab288 P1 | ecosystem: Host-associated > Arthropoda: Insects > Digestive system > Gut ... | reverse complement strand
TTTAAATTTTTCGTTAAAGTTTTCCTCCCCCTCCAAAAAAAGGGGTATTCTCCCCGCCCCCCCCCCCCCCCAATACAACGGATGATTTCACTTAAGTTTATAGAAATTCCATATGACAGTGGGGGAAGCAAACTGACTCGGCCTCGAACACAAGCCGTGAGAACAAAAGCAACGAAATTTCCCAGTATTCGTTATAAAGAAGAAGAAGGAGGAGGAGGAGGAGGAGGATGAGGAGGAGGAGAAGAAGGAGGAGAAGAAGGAGGAGGGGGAGAAGGAGGAGGAGAGGAAGAAGAAGAATAAGAATAAGGGGATTTCTTTTTCAGTTTTCCGTTATCACTATCAGTTTCCGAGAGACAGAACGTGACATCCGGACGGAGGGACACAACACTAAGATACAAAAATATTTTGTGTATATATAGACCGAGATATCTTAGCCGGTTTAGTGACTCGCTAATGCCTGGATCGCAATCCTGTTGCGGCGATATTTTCCGGACCCATCCAGACCGGCCCCGAGACCGACACTTGCTCCTATAGAGTGGATAATAAGTCTCTTTGCCTGGGGCAAAGCGGCCGGGACGTGGCGCTGTCCACCCATGCCTATTAGTGCCGGAGTCAAATACGGGATAGATATACACCTACCTCTCCTCTGTGCCTACCTCTAATGAACAGGACAGCTTTAAACATATACATATACATATATATATATGGTAAAAGCTGGAACATGACCTTTGAATCTTAAACATCTTTAGCCGCAGAAAGGGATTACAAATCTTCGTGAATAGAAGCTGTTTTCCTTTGCTTTATGATTAGGAGCACAGAATAATTTCCCAGCAAGGATATATTCGCTTCATCCCTCGCAGTAAATTACGGGTCTCCAGTAGTCAACAGTGCAATCCGGGATATTGCGCCAGTTCATCTCAATGAAGCCGTTGAATATTCCAGCACAGATCAACTGATACATCGTGTAAGCAGAGGGATTAAAACAAAGCGGGTCTTCTAACAAATCCGTTATAGACGCAACTTAACGTGCTGTACTTTAATGAAACTCGAATTAGACATGTCAACCAAGGGATTTTGAATTGTATTCCGTTATGGTAGTGAAGATAGCATCGTTACCTTAACGGGTAAAATTGTGACATTACAGAAGTCTACGAATGTCATTAGAAATGATGTACTTCCTTAACACATCAAATATTCCTACTGATAATAAATTACGCTACTGATATTCATGACATCAATATTTTATAAACAGACCATAATAAAGCACTGGTAAGTTTTCTGTAGAAAATAAACCAGTGCTTCTTCTCAGAGACTCCAGAATTTTTAAAAAAAAAAACTCTTATCAATTCTCGCATGATTGTTACTATGTAAACCAACGAATGTACACGATTAGAATTACGACATTGTTTTATTACGTCAACTTTCATGTTTACAGCCTCACTGGACCGTCACTAGTGAGTGCGTAGTATCAAAAAACAATCGTTTAACCTTATTATCATCTTCAATATGTAGCAGCGCTGTCGTAATTTCGTCAATGTATGATTTATATTAGATGGATTTTTTGCACTGAAATCTTTAAAATACATAAATAATAAGTCTTTACTAATAAGAAAATATACGAATTCTTGTGGACGGTATGTGCAGAGATTGCACGTCCTAATTCATATTCCTGTAATAATGAAAATATGTAATTGTGAGATATTCTATTACATTTAATGGACATCAAATAATTACAAGTAAGTAAAATTGGAAAGTAAAACGGCAGTCAAAATAAATATGTACCAAGAGGATGTGTATTGATATAACACGGTAAACCACATTCAACTGAAACCAAGAAAGACAACCGGCAAAGTGAGATTTGAGGATCACGCGCAAACGTGGTTGAGATGTGAATTCGTTCTGATAACTTCTGTAATTTCATTTTATGCTCTTTATTGTGTTCATCCTTTTGTGTTTTATCCACCCGAAGATGAGCACATGGTTTGCCGAAACATGTAGTAAGTCACTGTTTATGTAAATTAATTTCAATATACTTGTGTGCATATTCGATAATGCACGAACTGTGGAACATAATGAAGGCCAATTCAACGTTTGTCTTTGAGTGCAAAATTTTTGGATGCTTATTGTAATGAGGTGCGGCGGTCTTCCCACCCACCGACACCATTACCTAGAAAGGGTATTCGCTGCCACCACTTTGGGCACTACTATTTCGTATTTTACTAAATAATATATTCTACGACACTACAACATATCACGTAAATATATAACACTAAAGAAACCACAATAACCAAATCAAAATCTAAGGCACGGCATACAGTACAACTCCACCACAAAGATTACAATTTCCTATAAAGGAATTTCCATAAGGAAAGTCTGATCACCTCAAGAAACACCAAATACAATCCAAATAATTTCTACGCTTCAATTTGGTACAGAACAACCTAACCACGCTTACCTGATACAATGATGAGCAACAAAGCCCACATTTTATAAAATTTGTTCCGTCTCTGCTTCCACGTCTGTCGTTACTGAAGTTTCAACCAAGACTCTCTCTCGTCGCTTTTCAAAACCACACCACACTTCTGAGCCAAAGTCAGCATTTCCTTTATTCACCTAGCAACAGTTTTCTGCAGCTTCAACTATTTGCTGTTGCTATGTGAATGATAGGTGATCTGGACTGCCTGTTTGTTCAACTGGGAGAAGCACCCAGCCGTCCCTATAATACTACCAACATACATGAAATATATAAAATGAAATGGTATAAAATAAAATAAAGTGTTCTCTACAAGGCACTACATTATTCATAACCACCCATTAACTGCTTTTATTTATGTTGAAAGTACATGAAGGTGTGTAGACATGAGATACAGGTTCCCCCCTCGTACACATGAAAGAAAGTACCAATACTTTTTTCTGAATCCTGTAGTTCCGGTAGTAGATATTCTCTTTCGTTGACCAGCTTATTAATGTGCTGTTTCACAAATATTTCAAAAGTCTTTTTCTGCCGGTTTTCGAAGATGAGACTCGACTGTGATTTTGGTATACAGATAGTTGTGAAGTTAAGTTTTACAGGACTGCCGCACATCCAATAATCTTCCTCTCTGTTAATAACAGATATTTTCTCAACATATTTTCTTCAAGAGCTAGACGTAAATTGGCTTATACCCCAGTTTTGACAGGATGATTTTATAGGAACCAACGATTTAGGGAATATAACCACAGAATGTCCAAGGAGAAAAGTCACATTTGCTTGGAGTTGCAATGAGACCAGTTCGTTGGTACATACGAGTATTGCATTTAAAATGCACCACTTCTCTCCTTCGTTTCTTATTTACAGATATGTGGACGAATGGACATGTCAGTGTAAACATGTCGGAATAAGGATCTCTGACCTCCTCGGTGTAATCAAAGTAATGTCATAGTGTACAATCCTAAACAGCGTTACCGCCTATCTAGACACAGAAGTCCTCCTGAAGAGTTTAGATATGTGATTTGTTCAGATTTATTAGGAATTCTACATTAAAATCAGTGAAATATTATTAGAATATTAGTTTTCAAAAGACACCCCTGAGCTGTCAAGAGCAAGAATACTAGAAATGTGGCACTAATGCGAGCTACAGCGCCACATTATCGCAATACTTAATCACACATTTAAGACCACTTTAACTTTACATTCTGAATCATCACACAATATAATTATAACTTGCGGTGCTCCAAATAGTTAAAATAATTCTAAATAAGAATGGTCTAAATGTACTGAGTTCACAATCAAAGAACTTGTGTTTATAAATGTAGATTTTCGAAAAAGCGAACAGTTGGTTTTAAAATTAAAGGGTGAATGTTAAAAACATTAGTGAAACATAATAACAAGGAATGTCAGGAAGTGTGTTGGTTAGTGTGTCGACTTTATTCGGTTATGGAAATAAGTGTTCACAGTGCCCAGAAGAGCCGATACCAGTCAGCACGCGGTCAAAGGCGTGGGTCTGCGGCCTCTCGCTTTCTGGGATGATGGTTTCGGATCCCGCCGGGAGTATGGATGCCTTTTCCTTGTGTGTGTTGTGTGTACTCAGGTAGAGGTCTGTGCGTTGAGCTGATTGCTTGTCAACAGGGCTCATATCGAGTGTGGTGTCTCTGAGCGTGATCGTGAATCCTCGACAATAAAGAGGCCCTGAACCACTAGGGGATGTCGCGCCATGAGGGAAAATATCCATAATGGTACAATGAACTTGCGGCCGTGCTCCACTTTGAAGAGACAACACCCGCTCTTATTACATCTTATTTGCTTCTCTCCCCATATGCGATAAGTGGATCCCTGTCACCATGGCATGGCGCGTCCTCAGGTTGCCGATGGAGGAATGGCCTCCAATATGGAGGGTGGCTGCGAATATATAGAATAAGAGGTCGCGGATATCCGACAAGTGGTGGTCCTCCAGCTTGGATTTTAGGCGAGGTGCTAATAACTCTTCACCGTAAAAACTTATCATGTTACGTATCATTTGCAATAATAGCCTGGGACCTGGACTGATAATCTGGTACGACTTAAGCAACGGAAAGGGGACATGAAATTTGTTACTTGGAATGTTAGGAGCCTGAACAGGGCAGGTTCTCTTATAGCTGCACCCCGGGAATTATCAAGATATAAATTAGAGTTAGTGATGTGCAGGAGATTAGGTGGGACAAACGGGACACAGAACAGGGGATTACAATTTTTTCTATGGAAGAAGAAACGAGAATCATCAATTAATTAAGAAAAGGATTTTTGTACACCACAGAAAGTTTCAGCGTTAAGAGAGTAGAGTTTGTTAGCCATATGGTGTCATATATATTTCTGAAAGGTCGCTGGTGTAATATCATTGTTTTCAATGCGCATGCACCAAGTAAGGAGAAAGAGATGATTCAAAAGACAGTTTTTTTTTAACGAGGAATTACAGCAGGTTTCCTTCTAACATTTTCGTAAGTACCATATGAAAGTATCATTAAGAGATTTTAATGCAAAACTGAAGAGAGAGAATATTTTCAAACCAACATTTGGGAATGAGAGTCTACATCAGGATAGTAATGATTATGGTGTTGGAATAGTAAGCTTTGCTACATCAAAAAATCTAGGTGTTAACGGCACGAAGTTCCCGCACCGAGACATTCATAAATAAACCTGGACCTCTCCTGATGGATCTTCAGGAAGTAGGATGTGGGGGTATGGACTGGATCGTGCTGGCTCTGGATAGGGGCAGGTGGCGGGCACTTGTGAATGCGGTAATGAACTTTTGGATTCCATAAAATGCGGGTAATATCTTGACTAGCTGAAAACCAGTTAACTTCTCAAGAAGGACTCCGTTCCAAGCAGTAAATAAGAAAGTTATTATTGCTTCTGTCCCAATAATTCCAATCTGACAATCTAAAATATGTTTATACAACCAATCTAGAGAGCTGTCAAGATTCCAAATTCAGAGAACAAAATTGTTAGGTCTGATTTTGCCATAGCAGTTACTATGAGTTGTCAACCCTTCGCTGAGATGTGACTCCTTGTAATCTGGTAAAAGTGTGCAGACAATTCATATTATCCTGCGGCTCTGCCAACATACTCGCGCTCTCAATAATGTGTCCTGGTGGTGGAGACCATAGAAATGTCTTGAAAAGTCGGAAATCTTCTACCAGACCAAACGACGTCACATCTACAAAAAAGTAATCGTTAAATGTCATGTGATTTACAAATGAAGAATCCCAGCAATATGTTTTATCTTTCAAAGCACTGAATCAGTTAAAGAACTGACACAAGTAGCAGATGTAGCCGTCCAGCTGCTCCCCTCTACAACTAGACCGCAATGCAAGGATACGTACAAAGAAAGAAAGTGCGTAAAACGTGGCAACTTTTAGAAGTGGGTAAAACGACCTGAATGGATCCTAGGCGGACGGGTTGTAGAAAAATTCTCTTGATTCTGTAGTTGACTCTCCTGTACGTAAATTAATTTCGACTTGCTCCAGTAATAGGATTGTTCATTACATGGTTAAAACAGGAGTCAAACAACTGCTTTAATATCCCTCAAAACGAATATAACTCGAGAGGACACCTAACCCTCTACAGAGAGTACTTTAACCTACCACATATATGTTAATTTCTGACTTCATTCCGTGTCCACAGTCCTAATGTCGCGCCCAACAGTCAACATGGGCATTGCGATGCGCAATGTTCATACCAACAACCTCATAAATTCCAAATTACACAACTCTGCAATAATAAAGGAAGCACATTTTGCGGCAGGATTAATATGGCTTTCATAAACCAACACATTTCTCTCCCAGTCTTCCCTTTCGTTCTCTCCATTTCATTAATTTCTCTGATTTTTTTTTTTGCTTTTATTTCGTTTCCCTCTTTCATTTCCTTCCGTGTTATCATCTGAAGTTACAACAAATTTATCATTTTTAATTCTCACCATTGTTTAAACATGAAGTAAATAATAAAAATCCAGCTTTTCACTTCTTTTCCATAATATACGACTTCAAATGCTGAATACAAAAATAATTTAAAACGACTTATTAAAACGCCAAATCGAAACGTAGTGAAGTGTGAAAGTTTATAGAAGGATTTTAAAATCTCTCCTTCTGCATCCTGCAATAGATCCCAGTTTCCTGTAGTCTGTTCTGTTGTATGTCGGTCTACACATTATACATGACGAACGGCAATACATATTACTCGTCACACAACAACGACTTTTTGTCCCATATTGCTACGAGACAGTTCTTACCCCATTATTATTTCCTCCTTATTCCATTTATTTTTGTATTTGTTTTTTCCTGTTGGCAGTGCTAATTAAATATCCCTCTACACCTTCTGCTAAATTACGGAGCGCAAGAATACATGACTAGTTTGTAAGTCGTCTCAGAACAGTGTCTTAACGCAAGAAAGATAGCTAAGGTTTGACTTCCGGGAAGGGGCAGAAATATTTGTCTTCACTGTCTCTTCCGTACAGCCTCTGCAGGCTGTTCTACCGTAAGGAAAGTGCGTTATACTGTACACGAAACTGGCCACCTACGTGGTGTGGTAGAAAAGTAATAAGACTGACAACGCTGTGCACGAACCGACAACACTGCTGCCTCCCCCTTCACTTGGCAGTTAGGTTAACCCCCGCTGTAAATTCAGTACAAGTTTGAACTTGCTACAACTGCTACGCGATTGTTGGGAGCGTCTGAAGTGTAGTTGTGTTTGTGAGGTGCGTTACGAAAATGGATCGGCAAAAGTTTGAGCATTGTTGTGCCATCAAATTTTGTGTAAACCTTGGCAAATCCGCTACTGTGACTTATGAAAAGTTACAAAGGTCTTATGGAGAACATTCCCTATCCAGGGCACAAGTGTCCAGATGGCACAAGTCCGTTTTAGAAGGCCGAGAACAAGTGGAAGACGAACCTCGTGCGTGAAGACCTTCAACCTCAAAAACGGACGACAATGTGGAAAGAGTGAGGTCTCTTGTGAGGGCAGATCGTCGATTGACGTTGAGAATGATAAGTAGTCAGTTAAATTTGAAACGGTTTACCGTCCATCAAATTTTAACACAGGATTTGGACATGAGAAAAGTGTGCGCCAAGATGGTTCCAAAGAATCTCACGACGGAGCAGAAGGCCAATCGGAGGGATGTGTGGCTTGATCTTGTGGACCGCCTTCAGAGGGAGCCAGAATTTTTCAGTATCGTTATCACAGGTGATGAATTATGGATTTTAGAGTACGACCCCGAGACTAAACGCCAAAGTCGGGAGTAGCACACCGCAAAATCTCCCTGTCCCAAGAAAGCGAGAATGAGCAAATCCAAAATCAAATCGATGCTCATTTGTTTTTTTTTGAAAGTCAGGGGATCGTCCACAAGGAATTTGTGTCAGCAGGATAAACTGTCAATCAAACTTTTTATCGAGAAGTCCTTGAAAGACTCAGGAAAATGGTGGCACGTGCGCGACCAGGCACTGCAGGCACACGGATGCTGCACCACGACAACGCCCCATGTCACGCGGCAGTCTCCATCAATAAATGTTTAGCAGAAAAAAGCGTTCCTGTGGTTTCTCAGCCTCCCTATTCGCCGGACCTCAGTCCCTGTGACTTCTTTTTATTCCCCCGACTCAAAACCCACTTGAAAGGCAGGCCATTTTGGTACTTTGGATAATATCCAGAAGAGCGTAACCGACAAGCTGAAAGGTATTCCAGCAGAAGCCTTCCAGCACTGCTACGAAAATTGGAAACAACGCCTCTGTGGCTGTGTAGCTGCCCAAGGGAACTATTTCGAAGGAAATAAACTTGATTTGTAAAAAGAATAAAATTCATGGTTAAAAGAAAATCAGTCTCATTACTTTTCTGCAACACCACGTATTTCCACATCATACCGAGCGTAGAAATGCATGGAACTATGTTTACAATTACTCGTTTATTTTCATGCAGCAATATGTAATTAACCAGAGTTAAAATTTTGTTTCCATGAAAGTGGAGTGGGTGGGTATGTCAGCTTATAGGCAGTGTCAACTTCATATCGTACTGCATTTATTTCCGTGAATATTAACCTTTTGGCGCCGGAATTATTTTTTTTTATTTTAGCACATCCTGTATATAAAATGTGAATAATACAGGAACCAAACACGTTAGAATTATGAAACAAACTGCATTTTGAAGAGAAAAAAACGGAAATTATAAACCGTGTTTAAAATACCCAGTACCTATATTTGTTGAATAAATATATAAAATGTAACTTTAGAGGTTAGCGGTGCGGTACGACCACTATAGTTGAAATTAGGCTTCAAAGGATTAAAATCTAGTAAGATGTTACGCTAGTCGACTTGTAAACATTTACCGTTATTTCGAAGTACCCTTATACTTTTCTCTTCAGGGTCAAACATTTCAAGAAAAGGCAGTTTGCTTTCTTTGAAAATATTGTCAAATATATTAGTATTAAAAATTAACTTGTGTAATATGAAAGTCTCAAACGTATTGTAAATTTAAGTTTAGGAACTCTCTTTGTACCCCACATGGATTTTCCTAAAAGTATGAAATAATTATGCAAATATGACGTCAATGTTATTTAACGGGGCAAATTAATATAAAGTGGGCTAATTCTGATGTCTTACACGAACTGAATCGCTTAATAGCCCGATAGCTGTAACTAAACAAATTCAGTTTTTGTCTTAAAATATTGTAGTGCCCGCAAAAAAATGCTAATTTTTTATTTCATTTTATTTTACATATACCGACAGTAGATTGTGGTGAACAGCTCAAGTATTTCCCTTAGCTAGACAAACAGGAAGGCTGGATCACCTATCCTTTACATGGCAACAGCAAACGAGCTGAAACTGCAGGAAACTGTTGCTAGGTAACAAAGGTAATTGCTGACTAATGATGAGAATGTGTGTGGGGGTTTTGTGAAGCGGCAGTTGAACAGGATTCTTTTCCGAACCTCCGATGGAAGCAGACGCGTAGGAAGTGGTTAAAACTGTACGGCTGCGAGATGTGGGTTTGGCTGCTGATTTTGATAGTGAAAGTTGAGCATAGATAACTTCATCTGGAGCCAAATAAAAGTGTGTAAAATGGTTCAGTGTAATATTAATTTTTATTTATTTTTTTCCCTTTTTAAAATTTTATTTCATTTGGACAGCCGCAGTAATAAAAGGCCACATGCGGCCCATTTCACCCCCACTTTGATGCACTTGCTGTAGACAAACAAATTATATGTGCAAAATATGCATTTTTAAAGACTTTCGTTTCTCGAAGTATCCCGCTTACGCATACAAAATGATTATTGTTACTTTAGCCCTTAAACCGGCTGTTTTCAGAAACTGACCTCTTTAGTCAGAAGTCCAGAACGCCTTTGCTTCGACCACTGATTTCATTCGTCGTGTCAGTGATCGAAAGTAACGCTGAGACGAAGCGAATTCTTTCCACGCGTCTGACACAAGCGTCCGTAGCTCATCGCTATTTCTGGGAGGGAGGACAGGCCAGGTTGCCTGCATTGTCCTCTTCACCTCACTCTAAGCATTCTCGATGGGGTTCATATCAGGCGCTCGCTTTGGCCAATCAATGAGTTCGACTTCGGCCTGCAGCTATAGCCATTCTTGAACAACACGAGAATCATGAATGGAGAAGTGGCCTTGCTGGAAATGGGTTAAACCATCGGGATACAGCATTCGTCCAGAGGTCACCATTACGTTCTGCAGAATGTGCTTACACTGAAGGCCGTCTAGGTGACCCTCTATACGATGGGTCATTCCAGCCCCTTCACGGGGGATCCAGCCCCAACTGTGAACATACACACGACAAATGCGTTTGCAGGTAGATATATACTGACAGTTTTAACTCACTTCCAGAGGTCTGTAAACGAACACCGGCCCTTCAATTGCTGAGCTAAATGTAGATTTATCAGAGAATATGAAGGTATCCCAGGTGCGAACTACATTGCTCTCAGCAAATGCTAAAAGGCATAGTTTATATTCGTTAGTGAGAAGCTACTTCACCGCAAATTGTCGTACCCTGAGAGCTGCTTCCTTAAATCTCGAAATAACCACTTTTTTTTTTGCCCAGGAAAGCCAGTATCAGCTTTAGTATCCTTTGCACTGAAGAAAGGGTTTCTTTGAGCTTCGGCTACTAACTCAGCATCCTGAACTGGGCTGGACACGCGCAATATCCCAGTTCTTCTGAGGCCTTCCAACTTGCCCATCCTTCCGGGATTTCTGCAGACATGCTTTTGCAGTAGACTTAGGGACAACGTACAATTCACCTCCCCAGCAAGAACGATGACGCGTTCGCGAATAGATCTGTCATCGTAAACCGTCGTGATGAGAATGAAGAAGGAATACTTGAACTTCAAACCCAAGCGCTTACACAATGTGAGCATCGGCATTTTTACTGTTATGACAGTGTTTGTCGTGAAGAGGGATTCGGCCTACCCTCAGCTAAGGGTAATGACCATTGTCACCGGCAGGTCAGTTTTCGTCTGTGGATAGTCCCCTGCCCTCACTTTTCATCCTCGACCAGCCATAGGTAAAATATCTCTTTTGGTCCACGGCTAGAAAATTGTGAATTAGCATAATGCAGTTGCCGAAGACATTTACTACGGGTGGCAGAAAAATGAAAGAGACCGTACTTAATTTAATGAGAAATCCTTTTGTAAAAGTGTTCTAAAATCATACAATAATTTTTATCAATGTGGGCGTCTTTTAAATAACGCAATTAAATAAATATTTTTACAACGGGTCCTAAAATAGGGGTTAGGCAGAGTTCACCCATAATTTTGATTATGCAGCACAGTATAGTTTAAAATAACCAACATAAGCTCTGAATTGTCTCTGATTTTATAATTATTGAATCATATGCCTTTCGATTTTTACAACCACCATCATCAGTGTAGTCAGTAAGACTTAAAAATGGACATTTTTAAATTTGTTTTTACCTAGTAGTAGGCCACACGGAAGAACAATTACGAACTTGTATCGAAAGCTAAAATTTAGCTGCACCTGTTCCAAAAATACTTCACTCCCTCCACCCTACTTCTGAAACAAGGAGAGAGTAAAATCACCCTCGGTCCAGAATACCTCCCAAGCACAACCGCCATGCGCTCAACAATTCCTTTCCATAAATGTTTCAAAACGTGCAGCCCCTTGTCAGACAGATCTCCTGACCCGCTACGGCCCGCGAGCACCAACGAGATTCACATGCCTAGTTGAAGTCCAATTCGAACAGGAACCCTCTAAACCAGAAAGTCGGTAAACAAAGAAATAAATAATTGTGGAAAGATAACAGAAATATCTGCGTCACTCGCGTTTCTAACCCTGCCAATGGAGCAGAGACAACCTTTAAAGCGTGTAATTAATAATGGATGTGTTATTAAATAATGTAATGTGTTACTGCACGGTTTGAGTGTTTGTGAGTTTAAAACATATTAACCTTTTGACGCCGGAATTATTTTTTTTAAATTTTAGCACACTCTGTATATAAAATGTGAATAATACAGGAACCAAGTACGTTAGAATTATGAAACAAACTGCATTTTGAAGAGAAAAAAACGGAGAGTGTATACCATGTTTAAAATATTCAGTACCTATATTTGTTGAATAAATATATAAAATGCAACTTTGGAGGTTA
>Ga0123352_10015571_pt1 | contig 12107 bp, 3 predicted proteins | sample TergutLab28metaG_FD_89700 | JGI IMG/M metagenome (GOLD analysis project Ga0123352, IMG submission 89700) | Labiotermes labralis P1 segment gut microbial communities from Petit-Saut dam, French Guiana - Lab288 P1 | ecosystem: Host-associated > Arthropoda: Insects > Digestive system > Gut ... | reverse complement strand
TCAGTAATACGTGTTCGACCCGATTTAAACCTTTCCACCCACTCATAAACCTTTCGTTGACTCATGGTGCTCTGTCCATACTGAGCCAACATACGATGGTGAATCTCCACAGGTTTCGCTCCTTCTGCCCAAAGAAACCGCACTACGCCACGTTGTTATTCAATGGTGCAATCTTGCAAAGGAGCGTCCATGTTTTGGCCCTTGTTGCTGCCACTTGACTGAAGGCAGAGTGCTGTACTGCACATGACTGAACTCTTCAACAGGCCTTGTCAATACTGCGCAATGCGCCAGCTCCTCTCTGTCCCGGTTACCCCGTAATTTAAGAATTGCCTTTACTTTTTGATTCACCCTCATATAAGAACTAAATACAATAAAGAAGTGCATCAGACACATGGTTCAACTAAAAAAATTATACTCTCAGAACCTACACTGACAGCTCTTTTCTATCAACAGTAACACACCTGTAGTCAAGGGTGGACTCTTGTATTAAGGAATCACTGGTGACTGAAAGAACATCTGTTAACCATTCTGGGTCTTCCTGTTCTCTCTCATCCGTTGGAGAGAGCAGTCTAGTCACCTCCTGTGCTTCTTCATCTGACAACAGACCCTCCTGACTGCAACAACAAAGGCACTATTAACCCACTGTTGATAAAATGACATCTGAACATCATCTGTCATTAACAATGGCCTTTCAAGTTATCACAAGGCAGACAAGCAGCAAATAAAATAATGCAGCTACATACCGTAGGAAAAATTAAGTGTATTAATTGGCAGGAGGTTATATTTTTCAGTTATGTTAGTGAGTTACACTAATGACTTTTTTTTTTAGTTTAAGATGCTTAGAATAAAAGAATCCTCAAACATCCTTCAGAATTCTGACAATTATAAATTTGACTCTAATTTTTATATTAGGCATCCTATTGTGCTACTTACATCAATCAAAGAATACTTCTGCACCTTCAACACAACTCTTTGTAGTAAACAATTTTCTTTGTTTTCACTTACATTAGCAACATGTTTTGGCTTATTTAAGCCACAATCATGCTAACTTTACAAATACAAAAATGTATGACTATAAAAAATTAAAATCTGTCTTGTATTTCATCAATTACTGGATATGAGGTATCAATCTTTACAATACTGTTCACAAGTTTTCCATATGTTGCTTGTTATTAGCATTATATTTATAATAATTCAAATATTTCATTTCATAGAGTTTTATAAAACCTTTTAAAAACTATTTATAATCTGTTTTAACCTCATAACTTCCTCTTGTTTGTTGATTTCTTTTGTAAAGATCTATGTAATGGCCAATGTTTTGCAATTCTTTGTGCATCTAGGTACACCTCAAATAGGCTGTTACAGACAAAGGTAGAGCTGTCCCTGTGTTTAATTAGGAATACAGAGCAGTAGAGGTACAGCTTTACATGTTCTTAATCACAGCACTACATGGAGATGACTGGTCATCTTTACAACCCAGCTGCCTTATGCCTGAGCAAAAGGAACTTGAAATGGGGAGCTGGGTAGAATTCAGAGACGGTCCAGACATTCTGGAGAAAATAAAAGTCTCTTTCCCCTCCCAAATACTGAACAAGGATTTCTCGGTAATCCAACCTGTAGTCTAGACACTATGCCACCTGAACTATCCTGGCTCCCAATAAACAGATATTAATTTATAAAACATAAAATAACAACACATACACTAAAATTTCTATATGACACAATGGAGAAGTCATAAGATGGCAATTATGAAAGTATGTTGCTGGAAAAGTAGATTGCCTGCCCTACTTGTACCTAAAGTACTGTACTCATTACTTACTCGTACATGCAACATCCGAATTACTCAAGGAAAAAGACTGGCTTGACCCTTTCAAGCATGAAGCTCATTCAAATAGTACTTCAAACACAGATCTTACCTAACAGATTCACACTGTTTCTCCATTACAAAAATAAACTGGTTGATGTCTTTTAGGGAAATTATCACCACTTATTCTGAGAAAAATATAAGAACTCATAAATGTATTGTGTGGGCAACAGCATCTGATAATATGCAACTGATAATGAACTATGCATAAATCTGGATAACCTAGAAATTAAGAAAGACTCTCATCCATAATGAAGGAAATCAGTGTGTCTAATCCCTTATAAGTTTCAGTGCATAGGGTTTCCACACTGTTCCAGAATAAAGATACACACAATGAATACATGTACCTACCCAACACTTCGTATCTTGCCATTAAATGAGCAATAACTACAATTTTTTCCAAATTATTTTACAATTCTACACTAGATTTACAAAAGAATTAATTCATACTCACACAACAATAAACTAATACACATCCTACATACTCATGCTTTTGTCAAAATAAACTTGCAAGAGCCAAGTATTTAAAACTAAATTAAGATATGCTAAGAGCTGTCCACTTACTGCAGTAAGAAATGGAACACTTTGAACATATTTCTGGATGACTTATTAGAAAGCATTACAATATTTGTGAAATATGAGACTACACAATGCCATGTCTCATTTTATTGAAAACAATTTCTCAGGAGTTTGTTAAGTCTGTTTATGAAAATGGAAAACAAATGAAAATCATAGTTACAATATAACCACCCGATGGCAACAATAAGTGCCATTTCAAGGCATTATTACTTCCAGAAAAGTTAACATCTATATCACATAGCTTATTTTTAAGGTATCTTTACATTATCTGAAGGGACCAAGTTCAGAGTTTTAAACAGTTAGTGTGCATTGAGAAGACAAATGAAACTACCTTTATGCTATGGGTATCATTATTATGCTTTGTTCATTGTGCTTTCTCATGAGAACTTCTCAAGTACACAACATGCACATCGAATGGAATGGTGATATTAAAGTGGCCCTCATAGGCTACAATGTACAAGCAAGGATTAATGCATTAACTGCCTCAGCCAAACATACTCAGGCTCAGTACTAGGTCCTTTACTATTTCTCGTCTATATTAATGATCTTCCCATAACTATAAGCAAAATAGCCAAATCAATAATATTCACAGATGATACAAGTATTATTATAACAAACGATAACAAGGTTGATCTTACGAATACTTTACACCTAACAATGATAGAGATAAGTAATTGGTTTCGGAGAAATCTTTTAACCCTAAATTATGATAAGACCTATTTTTTGCAATTTCTAACAAAAAAAAACAGAATTAAATGCAACAACAAGTAGCCATTTCTAACTCAATAATTACTAACATTAATAGTACCAAATTTCTAGGTCTGATTATTGATAGTACACTGTCTTGGAAAGATCACGTTACTGAATTAACACCGAAATTAAATAAGGCTTGTTATGTTATCAGAACACTAACATTTCTCAGATCACCCGAGGTACTGAAAATGGTTTATTTCTCCTGTTTCCACTCTATAATGTCATATGGTATTATATTTTGGGGTAACTTCCATCACAGTATTAACATTTTTAAAATTCAAAAAAGAATAATATGAATTATGACAAACTCCAATAGGCGTGATACATGTCCTCCATTGTTCAATCAGCTTTGAATATTGCCCCTTCCATCTCAGTACATATTTTCTTTACTTCTTTTTGTTGCCACTAACACGAAATTATTCTTAATCAATTCACAAATTCAAGACATAAACACCCGTCATAATAACAATTTGCATTTACCATTGACAGGCTTAACATTGGTCCAGAAAGGTGTTGCATACTCTGGATGCAAAATTTACAACAACCTACCACCATAAATTAAAAATATTTTGAACAATGTAGCCCTATTTAAATCTAAATTGAAGAAATTTCTTCTACGATATGCTTTTGATAGTGTTGATGAATACTATCAGCAAAATTATAACGATTATGATTGGTAACAACTAAGCAAATGTAAAACAAATGTATTAAGATTAATTTTAAGGCAGCAATATATGTTCCTGGCAATACACATACTCTGTATTCTCTTATTTTGTGACGACTAAGTTTTGTATCCTGTAGGTTTTATCTTAAGATGTACCATGTTATGTACTAAATCTATATGTATATTATTAGCAATATGACAAGTTCTATATCCTTTAGGTTGTCAGGACCTTGTAAATGGATTTACAGAATCCTCTAAATTTCCAACTGGCACTTCATTAGTATGAAAATAATATCAAAATATGAAGTTCTTTCAAATGCTTATATCACTTGCACACTTCTAATGTTCAGGCACCTTGCCTGCAACATATCTGCTACTTCTACAGATCTCACCAAAATTCACAGTTGGCTCTTAAAGTTACAGAGTGCAACCCAATAGTTAAGTCTGTGTCACTATGTAACAGTTCTCTCACACCTGAGACACAGCTGTAAGAAATGTGATTCTGATTCAAACATTTGATTGCTAAATTTATACCTTGTAAATTGCAAATCTCAATAAGAATTAGGTCTGTGAACAGTTAAAACACAGGACAGTATAATTTTTATGTATGTGAGTGAGGATTCTCTGATGAATAAACCATTTCAGAGCATAAATACCAACACCAAGTGGTCTTTGACTCAACTCACCGTATTTTCTTTTCCAGAATGCTGCAGGTACAGGAGTACAGCAAGAGGAGCAGAAAAATAGAACATAAATTAGTTAACTGGCAAGCAATGCAGATTTCATACATTACTGTATTACAGTTTGCTATGGCATTACACAACTACATATCAAAAGTTAGAAATGTTACCAATTTTAGTCATGCAAACAGAAATTACTGTTTCCAAATTTAAGAGAATTGGCACACCTGATGAGTAGAATTATCAATACTCAGACCTCCATCATTATTGTATGAGGGGCAGACCCAAAATTCCTGGAATTGTTTAAAAAATTTATTTAAAATATTTATACAAGCTTGAAACTTTAGTCCCCTTCAAAGTACTCTGCCTGTGACTGGATGCAGTGATCCCAGCTCTGCTCCCACTGCTGGAAACATTGTCTAAAATCTTCAACAGAAATTCTGTCAGGGGCCACCAGTGATTCTGGTTGAACCTCTGCAATGCCAGCAAAATCCTCCCTTTTGGCTAAAAACAAAATGGTGGTTGTGTCACACCCCTCCTCTACTTGCCTGACCTCACTGTTTGCTACTTTTTTTTTGTTCCCAGGAACGAATCAGGATTTTAAAGGAAGGCATTTTGCTGACGTGAGATTCAACGACAATCATGGTGGCTCCTGACAGCATTTCTATTGAAGATTTTAGACAGTGTTTCCAGCAGTGGGAGTGGCACTGGGATCACTGCATCCAGTCACAGGGGGAATACTTTGAAGGGGATCACAGTTTCCAACTTGTACAAATATTTAAAATAAATTTTAACTACTCTGGAAATTTTTGGGTCTCCCCTCTTAAGACACAGGTGCATCTAAAGTAAAAGACCGATGCTCATTATGTACAAATGTGGAAATGTTAAGGACACTCTTTCTTCTCATTGTGATGATATGTCATGTTTATCAGGTTCAGGTGTTCTTACTTTACTGAAACAGTGTGTACAACAACACGCACTGCTGAGCGTTAATTAAATTATGAAACAGAAAGAACTCATTAACAAAACAACACATCAAACAGATCTAACAGAAATAAAATATGTTAAATCAAGATCCATTCTTCTCAAATTAAATTTTGCATCAGAGTACCAAGTCAAACAATGAAATTTAAATTACAATATTGGAAGCTACTGATCATGCAACAGCATAAAGCATCCATGCATGTAATGCTACTTTCACACTCAAAGATGCCAACTTCTGTGAGGATTTTACGTGCACAAATGTGATACATATAAACAATTCAGTAAACACTTACAAATATAACAGAGGTCCAATTTGCAAGCACCAATTTCTCATACACATCAAACATTTTTTAAATGCTTATGCTTTTCCCAAATGGAAGTATATCACATTTGGCACTAGCATAACACCTGATAAAGTCTCTTCATGACAAGACAAGTTCAATAATGACCAACAACCTTCACATGTAAATAAACAAATCCCTAGAATTTGGCACCCCTATATACTATTACAGTTTATGTTTCAAACACAAGAAACTGTTGATATGGCTGTATGTAACAAGGTTTTTCCTTGATTCTCTGCAAACAACATAAAAACATACCCAGTAAATGGAAAAAAGTGCCATCTGCAAGTTGCATAAAATCTCCTTGTAATTAGTGTGTTACGTTTTTTGCCTTAAATACACAGACAACATAGCACCACTTGTTACTGTACCCAAATAAACATTTTCATGCCATTAAGTAAATCTATCAGCCATAACGCAATGCACCCATTATAATCAAGAGTCTCTTGTGTACAACAGAGTAATAAATTGTACACATTAATAGTGTAACACTCATTACTGATGCAAAAACATTATATATCAGTGACAAATAATTTATTCTGTTACACTGTATTACTACTATGTGAAACTTGAGGAAATACGTTTTATTATGTCCCTGACCACAGATGTCACAGGAGCATTACTGTATATGAAGCCTGCATACACTGAGCATTTAGAGTACGTTTTTCCCCTGCCTTATCCTGTTTCAAGTAACAGCTTCAAAGAAGTGCTGACCTGCAGCTTCTGAACAGGGCTTGTACCATCTGAAAATATTTCTTGATAAATCACAAAGCCTGTCTTGCAATATTAACAACTTTTCTCTAAAAATTATACTTAAATTCTTGCAAAGAAAGGGGACTGTCCTACATTTTTCTTTCTCTGTAGATTCCCTGAATAATGACATCAGAATGAATTCAGTGCATCTGTCAGAAGCCATTTCTTCAAAAAAAAAACATAGGCCCTGTGATTTTGTGGGATAAACTGCACGCTGGACCTGACTTTAGTATTCTGTAAAGAAACTTCATAAACTGTATAAGAATTTCTGTATCACAAATATCTGTTATTCTGACTCTCTTTATTTGTACTTAAAGTATGAGAAAAATACAAGTTTTGAAATTTGTTTGTCCAGCACCAATCACGTCATGTGAAATTTTGCCACCAGGCAGGCTTTCAGTCTTCCACCATGCTGTAAATGAGATCTGCACTCTTCTGGGATCTTACAGAGTGTAGAATGGAAATTCCATACCAATATCTCGGGAACACCCTATCAGTCCCATCTTAAAGAGTCAAGAAGTCTTGGATCGTGCTATATAATATCCCAAAAGAGCAGTGATCTCAAACTTTGCCACTATTCTGTACAGTAAAATTCTTTTAAACTCCAAGCTGATACTCCAGAAATCCTGATACTTCAGTAGGTGAGGAAGACAGTCCATTTTGACACTGACAAATTCCAGTATAAGTGGTGACTCCATGATATTATCATGTGTTATCTGGATATTACTGAGTCCACTGAGCTACTTTAATAGCTTCCTAATCCATAATTTTCTGGTCTTTTAGCATCCATGGTAAAAAGTGACAACACTACAGAAAAAAATATAAAGGGACCCTGATGCTCTTGAACCAGCAGTTGAAGGGGATATCCAAATGGTATAATCCACTGATTAGCTGTATAGCCCAAGTACAGGAGCAGTAACAGAAAAATTATCTGCAAGAACTTAAGTCAGTACAGGTACTGTTAGATAATCTGGAATGATTAATGTAAATGTAACACCTGTCCAACCTGATGGATGCCAGATTAAAGGAATTATGCTGTACATGTTTTGTTCACATGGTAATGTTTTTGTGGGATATTCTTTACAAACTTTCAGCAACATATTTTCCATGATACATACTTCACATAGCAATGAACACTCTTTGTTCAATCAAATACATTCCACAAGCAAAATCAGACCATCTGATGTCCATGTATAATAACAGATGACAAAGAAATCAGAGCCCCTTCCAGCCATTCAGTTATTAACTGTGACATCTGCACAAGTTATGTTCACTCGCAAGTGCACACATACAAATTTTATATTTTCCTGTGTTCAGGTAAAAAAGGTAAAGCAGTCCCATTACAGGCCTGGAGTGGCCCAGAGGGTTCCAGGAAGTTAAGGTTCCCAGATTTCGTGACAACGGCACAGGATGGTGGTAAGGTTGTCAGCCTTATGCATCAGCCGCCTTTACCCCCAGGAAATGCTCCTGGTACTCATTTCTGTTAGAGGCTGAGTCAACCCCAGGGCCCTAGTGCAATCGGAAGGATTTTATGTCAATGAAACATTCCTATGACACCAGCTGGGATCAAACCAGCGACCTTCCGATTTGTAGCACAGCACCTTAACCACTGTGCCACTGCGGTCCCCTTCCTGTGCTCAGAGACATGATAAATTCACCTCTCTGTACTTCACTAAACATTACAGACCAACAAAAGTGACAAGTGACCTAAATGTAATGCCATTTTCTCCACTGTGTAGTTGCCCATCACAACTCTATAACATAAGTTGGGCCACACAGCACTCACCTTGAACTTAGTAAGTTCTCTGCTTCATCTGGTGTCATGGTCTCAGGAACATCTGATGCCAAACTCTGGGGTGCCTCTTGTTGCTGATCATCTCTCTGCTCTTTTTCTTTTCCTCTTTCAGCCTGTGTTGGAATTACCTCAAAATCGACCTACACATGAAACAATACCACAGCAAATTCACCCAAAAAGTATTCCCTCTACTTATGACTTACCCAACATGTATAGCAGACTACATAGCTCATAGGCTTTTACTGCCAATGGCACCACTCACATTCCGCTAAACTTTGTACTTATCACAGTGATAAGAAGCATTTGTTACTACAGGATGGCCAACAATGGTTTTGTAAACTGTACACGTGGACATCCCTTAAAAACAAAGAATAACAAATTGTTTTCAATACGTTTACCTTCACTTACCTGTCTCCATGTTGATGTGTTTTGAAAATAAATTCTGAACAACGAGCTATATGAATTAAAAGTGACCATACTGTCTCATCTATGAACGCAAATCACCATCTAATATACTGATCCGGCTACATAAGAGAATGCAAACTCAATTTCCACATACCTGCTGTGCGAATTCTGCAGGCGCTTTAAGCCTTTCCTCCTCATGTTCAGCTTCATCATCTCCATCCTCAGCATCGGCATCAGCATATTCAACATCCTGCAGGTCTAGGATACTTGCTTCTGATGATGCCTGTTTCACACCGACCTGCTGAACAGGAGACCCTGCTCTCACTGTCATAGAATCAGAAGGCAGGGAAGCAGCAGTACTTACTTCTTCAGGATGAAGAATCAATTGAGGTAAAAGGAATGGCTCTGATTCCTGACAAGAGGCCTGAGTGGACGGTTCCGTCACTGAAGCACAATTGTCGATGGTGATGTCCTTAATTTTGACTGAATCAACATTATCTGTTGCTGTTCTCGAAAGAACATGCACATCTGAGTTTTCATTACTCGATACAAAATGAGAGGCAACGTACCCACTACCACCAAGCACATCGACACCTCCTTTCTTCATTTCCAACTCAACTTCTGGAATAGAGGTATCGTGCAAAACTGCTCTAGCTGATGACACTGCTGTTTCTTTTTCCAGATCGAACTGTTCTGCCTCATCTGATTGCACTTGTTCTTCATCTCGAAGGACTGGCAGTGACTGTACGCTAAAATTCCCATCAGTCTCGTCCTTTTGAACCTCACAAACATTTCCATTAAAAGCTTCTTTACCAGAATGTGACTTAGCAACATCATTTTCATTATATTTCCAAGTAAAAGTGTCCTGCTTTCCTAAAGCTTGCAACAGTCTAGATTCCTCTGCCTTTTCACTATATTCATGATTGGTGATCTCTGTGTATCTAGCTGCCAGTAACCAAGAAGTGTTATCTGAGCCCTGACTCTCCAGTTCACGAAGCACTGAATTTGTGATGGGTGCAGGATGATATATTTCCGCAGCATTTCCACTGTATGGACTAGAATCATCGTGTGCAGGTGATGGAAGGGAATCTTTACTCTCATCTCTGGAACTAGCTACAGATACTGGTTTGGTTGGGCCAAGCCCTGCAGCTTGAAGGTGCAGCTGGACTGAGGACACCATCTTCTTGCTGCGTTTGTCAACATGGGCTACATCATGGCGAACTTCTCCTGCTTCTTCTTCACGCAATCGTTTCTCTGCATCCCCAGATGCTACTACAGGAAGGTTACCACCACTGCCAGCATCACCTCCTTGCCCTGAACATACATTTAAAATGGTCTGTTTTATTCATACACACACACACACACACACACACACACACACATACAGCATGGTTCAGAAGCAGATAAGCTACAACTTGTGGGCCAGAAGTGGCCCTCAGAAATTGGAAAACAGTTCACTGCGAGACTGAGATACATAGCCAACACTCAGAAGTAGATTTAAAAGGTAAGGTTCACCCTAGAACACACTATGAAGGCCTAACAGAGGGGGAGGGTTTGACGTATAGCTCTACTCTTTCTTTAACCTCGGCGCTACATGGCAGTGGGTGGTCAACGCCACACTTTGGCTGCTTTAACCCCTGGAAAGGGAGCCAGAACCCACTGATTGGGGTCCGGGTGGGAACCAGAGTCAGTCTGAACAGGTGCGGAAAATCTCATCCCCGCTGGGATCCGATCCCCAGACCGTCCAGCCCGTAGCACATGGTTATACCGACTGAGCTATCCCAGACCACCAGTAGTATACTTACAACTACTATGTGTTGGAAGAGAACATTATTATGTATTAAGTTCACATACATAAATTACACATATATTATACAATAAAAATTAGTCATTCAAGGTTTTCAAGAGAGACAGTGGTAGGTACAGGTAACAGCATTTTCAATACAATTTTAAACCATGTTAAAACTGTCCCTGTCTTACCCACCACTTTATTGTTACTCATATACTTGTAATACGTGATGTCCACATTTTACAATTGTGGCCAGAACAGCACAGTCATTATAGCAATTCACTAGAGACTGGACAGTCCGAGGATCGAATCCTGGTGGAGGCGATATTTTCCATGCCCGTACAGACCGGCTCCAAGGGCCATCCTTCCTCCTGCACAATGGGTACCGGGTCCTTCCTGGGGGTAAAGCGGCCGGGGTGTGGTGTTGACCACCCACCCCCTTGTAGCACTGAGGATGCAAATGAGTTGAAACTATACCTTCTCCTACCATCTGTGTCTGCATAGGCTTGTAATGGGTTGGCGTTTACCTTGACCTTTACCATTTGTACAATACCATCCACATACAAGATTTTCACAACAATTATATATTAATGTGTGGAATGACTTTCTCTTTCACTACTTCCTATATTTCTATTAACCCTATCCCATGCCAACTAATGTAACATGTACCTCAATAATTATATCAGCATTCATGAGCACTTTCCCAAGTTCAAATACCAAAAAATTAGTACAAAGGGACAGGTCTTAGCTAAAAAACATAACCATTCTGTAACACACAGTACTCCAAAGATTAGGGGACAACAAAATTACATACACTGACACAGCAAGCAGAACCATCTTTTCCACCACCTGTGCTTCCAACTGACACCCTACAGTGACCACTAGACATTCCAAGCAGCCATTCACAGAAAACACAACCAATAAACAACTCAACCATATTTACCAATACGAAACAATATTACTGAATAGGAGAGTACCAGAACCAGTTAAAAGCTGACAACATCCAATCAGAAGTTCAGATCCTGTTAACTGAGATAACCATAAAAACTGTCACAACCAGTACTCAAAATGCAGGAAAGTAACACAGCTCATGGTACAGTATGAGTTGTATTTGAAAGGGTGAGTGACACTCTTCAACTGACCAACTAAATCTTATGTCATGCCAAGTCTGATTGCTGAATCAAAACCTTGCAATTTATTAGCATCATATTATACACATGATTTAAAAAGAGAAAAGAATTGTTAAATTAAAAACATGTATAAAATGAATTGAATATACCCTACTAATCATTTGTATAATCACTCATCAGTAATTCTTTTAAGCTCATGGTTCCGTGCATCGTAATACAATGTTAATAAAAATCCAACCAGATGCATCAGTATGCAGATATTTATTTACTGCAAAGTCACTCTACATGTTTCGGGTGTCACAGCACCCATCATCAGTAGTACTAAAAACTGTAACCGCAACCTCCGGTACAGGTCATAATACTGGTACAG
>Ga0123352_10015570_pt1 | contig 12107 bp, 5 predicted proteins | sample TergutLab28metaG_FD_89700 | JGI IMG/M metagenome (GOLD analysis project Ga0123352, IMG submission 89700) | Labiotermes labralis P1 segment gut microbial communities from Petit-Saut dam, French Guiana - Lab288 P1 | ecosystem: Host-associated > Arthropoda: Insects > Digestive system > Gut ... | reverse complement strand
TCATGTTCCTGAAGTGTTAGGCGTGTTTCCTGTTCCTTGATCCTCAAGATGAAGTTGGTCCCTCCATCTCTTCCTCGGTCGTCCTATGTTCCTTCGTCCTTTTCGTTTATATTGTGGTGCTTGTTTTGGTAGTCTGTTTGTGTCCATCCTCTGTGCATGTTGTAGCCACTTTTTCTGGTACTGTTTTATTTCCTTTACTATGTTCTGTGCTCCCGTTTTTTGCCTAATACATTGATTCTTTTCTTTAACTAGTTTTGTTATTCCAAATAAGTGTCTCAAAAATTTCATCTGTGCTGCTTCTAAACGTTGTCCCTCTCTTTTCTTCAGTACCGAAGCTTCACTTCCAAATTTCAATGCTGCTTTAGCTGTAATGTTGAAGGTACATTAAATCTTCTATTATCCGTCGCCCGATTATCCGTCAGTTTCTAATAACCGTCGTGGTGGCGAACCATTGCGTGTGTAGTTGTAGGAGGAAAGCCGCATGCGCTCGTTACCATACGGTCATACGGTCATGATAACTTTATGTTTACAAAGTCGCTTACTTTACGAAGTGTCTTTGAACTTTTATAAACCTCATTTAAACGTTCCGAAACGAATGCAAACATAAATACTGTAATGTGTAATTAAGACGGCACATTTTCGAATCTAGTAGGTATTCAGTGCTGTTCACACGTCAACAACTATACTGTGGTATGTAATATAACAAAGAATTTTATTTGTATTAGGCACTGTGCAATCTTTTTTTGAGGGAGGGGGGGGTACGCGGTGGAGCAGTTGGTTGAGACATTGCGCTACAAGCCGAAATGTCGCGGGTTCGATTCCCGATTGTGTAATTGGAATTTTTCATTAACGTAATCTTTCGGCCGCACTATGGCCCTGGGTTTGACTCAGTCTCTAACAGAAATGAGGACCAGAAATATTTCCTGGGGGGTAAAGGGGGCCGGGCCGTAAGGCTGACAATCTTACCGCCTTCATATGCCGATTGTCCTGCAATCTGGGAGCCTCAGCACCCTGGAACCCTCAGGACCTGTCCAGACTGTGCAACTTTTAAGCATATAATCTATCGTCAGTCTGTTCTCGTATCCATTATGGCTCCGGTCCCGATCCCTGACAGATAATTGGCATTTTACTGTGTTTAACGTGGTGGAGATAAAGGCAATATGTGGACGTAGTAGGACTACTGAAACATGTATAATGAGGAGCTACATGGTCTGTATTCTACGTAAAACATTACTGTGGCGATCAAATGAAGGAAATATGATGGACAGGATATGTAGCACGGGTAGGGAGGATAAGATACACAGGTGAACAAACCCTGGACGCTTGGTCGCCAGGAAGAACAAATTTTGTACGGTACCGCCTAATACTTTCAGTCCAAAACAATGTGTCCTCAGCTCACATGCACCCAGCAGAACGCGCCAAAAAAAACTGTAGATTTCGCTGGGAAATCCGAAACTGTGGATCCTAAGTATGGACCTTGATTCATGTCACCCTTCTGGTGCCTAGAGTTGTGGAGGAGGCTCCTGGATTTTTAGAAAATTTATGGAACTCAGGATATTAAATCAATAAAAAAAATCTGGGCCGGAAAATTTTTAATTTGATCTTAAAGAAATAAATTCGGAGGCTGTTGACTGGATGCATGCAATTGGAGAAGATACACAGTTGCAGGCTTCATAAGAAGGCGCCTGTTCCATGCAGCTTGTTAGCTGTGTGGAAGCTGACTGATAGCAAAATATTCTGTAATACACGGTCCTTCAAATTTCAATTATTTTTACCATACAGGATAATGTATTGCACATTTACATCTTAACCCTTTAAACGCTGAGCTAAATCCCATCTGCCATTTGCTGATATTATTAGGAGCTCACCATATTCTTCACATTAGCAGGATAAGGGTTAACTGTGTTGACATTATGTTTGAAATTGTCAACGCTTCAAGTAAAGTGCGACATACCTAACTGTGCTGTAATGGTTCACAAGGTTTTACACAGCCATGTCGAACACACGGGTACATTAATTCTTGTTTTTCTGTAACAGGGGTCGACAAACTTTATGTATGAGTGGCCCCTACTGGCAACAAGAACTGAAGTAGAGATGTATCACACGGGTACTGAAGTTCATCGAAAGAAGTAACATGATATTACGTACCCGTTTTCCTGTTATTGGCAAAACACACCGTTAAGAATCCTTCAAAAGTTTTAGAATAAACGGAAAAAAAATCACTACAAAATTTACAAAATAGCAACTGAATAATATAGGAATGAGTTGAATGTAAGACCTGTGAAGTAACTGAAAATATATTTAGGTTCAGAATCATAATACCTAATTTTAACACTAATGAACTTGTGTAAAATGTCAGTTGAAAATTCAGCTATTTAAAAGTCGAGATCGTCTGGAGGTCAACGCTGTCAAAAACTGAGAGCCTGTTATAGGTGAAAGTATGTACATGTATAGTGCGTCGGATGATAATTTAGGGCTCCTGTCAACACTGAGAAAGGACGTCCTCTGAGAGTGATCAGCATGTACTTAACAAATCACAAAACTCTCCTACTGCAGCTGACACATGAAACCAGATAAACCGAAGAAATCACTTCAAAAGAACGCAAAGGTACCGCTTTCGACAGTTGGCAAAACGTCATCGAACGAAGGGACGACAATATTTGGTACGACCAAACAGCAGACGAAGACACAGATATCGTGTTGGGGTTCTCAAGAACGTGGAAACTCTCTGAATAAATGTTGAGTGACTAAGCGTGTCTTCTTCGCTCCCACAGGCCGCACTGGTTCTCTGTCTGACAAAAGCCGTTAATTTCGTCAGACGACCTTCATGACCCGACTTCCAAGCTCCAGGGAGAATGTAGGAAGCTACGTGTACCTATCAGTAAAGTGGCGGGAAACGGTGGCATACAGAGCGTTCTCCATCCCCGTAGGGAATCGAATCCCATTCTCCGGGCACACACCCCGTAGCTTAGTGACTTTACTCACTGAGCTAGCCGGCTCCCATTCTCGGGATATCCAAAGTCAAACTCCGGGAACTTATTTATATATCGACTTTAGTGCAGGAAATATGCTGGGCTTACAGATCTCGAGCAAGACGCAAACAGTTGATTTGACTGGATGGACATTGTCAGAAGTTCGCAATGAAAGAACTGCACGAATGCTTCAGTATTAAACGCACGCCCGTGATACAAACAAACGAAAATGGTAATTGTGAATTGTGAATCTGCATATGACACTACACGGTAGCTAAATTTGAAATGTAAATACCATTTATATTATTGTGTTTTCAATACCTTGTTGCCCAAATCACCACAGCTGTAGTTGTGCATTTTAATCCTGCATTCATTATCGTTATGCTACATCAATTCAATCATAATAATCAGAGAAAAACTAACAAATCTTTTACTACCATCTAATAACTAAGTTAGTGTATCGAAGTCCTTCTTGGAGAGTCAATAGTTCCTCAGCTAGTTTCAAACGCTGATCCCCACATTAATGCTAAAATCATTACCTAGCGAAGTCAGTACAGTGACAATTAGCCACTTGAAAACGGGAGAAAAACCAACCCCACCAACGTCTGATCTATCAACTACGTCTCAGCCCATGGGCAATATTCCACAAAACATTTAACTTGATGGATATCATCCTGTTTTATTTTCAATGATAAACAAACAAACAAACAGTCACATTGCTGCCTAACAACTCTATATTCAATACTACTATAGCTAAGCTACATGTTTCGGTCCCTTTGGACCATTATCATGCTTCTGTATATCAGTTTTCAGATAAAATGTCAAAGCACAACCATGAATAAGGACTGATATCCAAATACCCAATTGCAATAAATGACCAAAATTGTGAGCCCCATAAGGAAGTGTATATTTATGGTTACGTTTCTACCTTGATTTTGAAAATCTTTATCCTACACAAAAGCCTTATGAGTTTCCGAGAGGAACGTAAGACACATCTTAACTGCAGTAACACAAAAATACATGGTTGTGTTAGGCGCTCATTTGACGGTTTATTTGTTTAGCAAATAATACTGGTTTAACGATTCATAATGTAGTATCGTGGTTTATGAAATCGCGCAGTGTTTTGTTGTGGCTCCAAGTTTTTCGGAACTTCAGCAAGCAGCAACCTTACAACATTACATAGTAACTAACTTCAGACTCCATGGAACAAAATCCTTCTTAAGAAGCCAAAAGCCATTCAAGAAATTCGCCTCACTATATCGAACCCCAAGCTTTAATTCCGCACTTACAACAGCCCGCCACCTGTCCCTATCCTCAACCAGATACATCCAATCCATGCTCCCATCCCACTTCTTGAAGATCAATTTTAATATCACCCTCCCATCTATGCCTAGGTCTTCCATGTTGTCTCTTATCCCACAAAAATAGTACATATTGGTACACTTAATTACTTAGGTAAGTGTTCCATCTCAGATAGACTATGAGAAAACAGCCATAATTAAAAGCAGAGATTTATTAACAGAAAATAACGAATATTCCAAAGGGTCATTCCCATCAAAATTTTAAAGTTAAATTTATGACCTAAAGTTTCAGGTTTTTAAAGGCAATGTAGAATCATGAAGTCTTCTGTTAACACTGCGCACTGTGGTACGTGGACAACAACGTTTCGGGAGGAAATACTGCTTCTACCTTCAGGAAGAAAGGGAGCCCCAAATATTACAATTACAACCACGTTCCCGCAACTTCTGGCAGACAACATAGACACTTCCTCTTGGACACACGTTACATATTCAGCTAGTTCGATGAAGGGTCCTCATCACGGTAGCTTAGAACATTCCATCACCATTTTCTTGTCACGATTCAACCAATCACTCAGCTCCAGATGTTCACATGGTAAGGACCCCCCACAGCTGAATACCAACATGCAGCTTCTGTCTCCAGGGGGCACCCGCTTATTCATCGTGGATTATAAGTTGACAGCCACTTCGAAACATTGACTAAAGGGTTAACTTTTCTCAAAGTCTTCGCTTCAGTAGGTAACATGATCTTCTCTCTTTACATCAATCCAAGATCTGACTTAATGGCTGTAAAGGAATGAGCTGTTCTGTAAGAGAAACGACGTTGATGATAAACAGCCGGGATACGACGCCGTGTAACTTGGTAGATATACAGTCTACCGAAGTTTCAGATTATCCTGCATGTAAAGGTAGCACGTTCCTCCGAAGGGTTTACACCTATCTACCAAGTCACACACCTTTACAGATCAGAAAACCGTAATCACAGCTGAATTCTAGTCTAAATAAGAATTACATTTATATTTTCCCTTTCCAACACTGGTTTTTTCAGAATAAAGTGTTGAATTTTCGGTTTGCGGGATGCTGCAAATGTTGGCCCTTACGTGACAAGAGATGGCGGTAGAGATTCTATTTTCACTGATGATATTGTACACCAGCAATATATAAAGATCAGATTTCAAAGCAATAATTCTCCTTCCTAGACAGAAAGTCGTTATGAAATGCACATCATACACATACAAACTGTTAGTTATCAGCTTTGAGTGCTCCATACTTCATTTCCCACCAAATATTTTTATAGTTACGAAATAAAGGAGGATGAGATGGGCGGGGAATGTGGAATGAATTGGAGAAAAGTAAATGCGTGCAGAGATTGGTGGGAAAACTTTAAGGAAAGACGCCATTTGGAAGACCTAGGTGGAGACAGGTAGATACCAATATCATCCTTAAGTGAGGTGAATGAATGAGAGTGGACTGGATTCGTCTGGTTCAGGACAGAAACAAGTGGCAGGCTCCTGTGAAGGTGGACATGAAATGCTGAGTCCAGAAACAAAGCGGTGAATTTCTTCGCTATCTGTGCAACAGTTTCTCAAGACGGACTCGGCTCTGGGGAAGTGAAGTTAAAATTACTGCACGTAGCTATATATCTGCCAGTGTCTTGCGGGCAGCCTAGCCATCTTTTGGACACCACAGTTATCTGTCTGCCGAGTACGTTCAGTGACGTATGTCATGTCAAAGTCAGGAGCAGAAAAACACGGTTAATATGAAAAAAATGCAACACTGAAATATTTAAAATATTGGGATTTTTCCTCATAGAAAACAACCGACACTTCCAACCGGTTAATGTTGTTACATAAACAATCTGAGAATCCATAAGACACACTGAGAACGTCTGTGGAAAAAATGCGGATTTCTTGATTTTAAATTAAGTGGGAGATGTAATAACCACTGAGATTTTAGTAGTTCTTTATAGCCTGAAAGGAAAACAAAGGTCTTAAAGGTTATTATTCTGCACGCGTGTGAGGGTTGGTGGGTCCGTATTCACGGGGTGAAAATGGGTGCAATGTATCCACTACAGATTTGGATGCACCCACAAGGAACTTACAGTCTGTCCAAGACGAATATGCTGATCAGCGGGCTAAAAAGTAAAGTGCGGTGCCACGCCCCACGCGTCCAAGTTTTGCCCCCCTTCAACCGCCGTGTTTGCATACAACTGATTTTCAAAAATGTGTGCACAGGCAAGACGTTCTGTGCAGTGCTGTAGAGAGCACTGTGTAATTAACCTGTTAATTTTGTGGTCCTAACAAAGGCGCATTTGACGCTTATGAATGGGGTATGTATATACACAGAGAATGTGTGCGATAGAACATTATATATATATATAAACTATGTACGTACACTCACATGCATTGGAAGCCGCTGGAGTCACTGTGTTCATGGTCTGGCTACGGTCCTGGTTGGGGGGGGGTGGAGTTTCCCTTTTTCCTCCCACTTGAACTTTTGATCCATTAGACCGAGCCTCATGAACTTTTGTGTGAAAAGTGTGCTATGGAAGATATCCCATTTTCGTATGTCACAGACTGATTAATAAAATCAGTTCCTTCCTCACAGAAAACACCTGTATCTCCACTCCAAAGACAATTCTTTTAAGGCTGTTTAGGGAAATAATTGCTTCTTATAGTGATAATCACGCGAACTACACAAACACGACTGGGAGGAGGGGGGGAATAGAAACCAGCATATTGTAAACTGCTTAGGCAACGGTCAGCTTGTACAGTGTTTCGTTAACAGCGGCAGAAAGGAACCTGCGTCATTACGCCCGCTAATTCTCGCTGCCCTTTTATGTGCTTCGTGGCTCCGAGGTGGAATTTCTGGTAGTACCATGACAATAAAAATGTCATTAAACCCTTTGTTGCAAATGAAGGATGTTTAACACGAACAAAACACCACCCAGACGAGGTACAGTCTCCTCTACGGCGTAAACAAATGACTGCAAGAATAATTTTCATCACTGCGAAAAAGTTCCGAAGCTTTATTACACACTCAACAGATATGTAAAAAACATTTATTATTACAATAATTGATGGACGTTACGAACGCAGGCTTCATAAAAAAGATAATTTTAACACAACAGAAAGCAATATTAATTATAGCATGCAGTATTACGCTAGACAGAAATGTCTTGCTTCTCGGCGTTTGTAATTAAGATTGTATTAATGAAAAAATAATAATTTAATCCAACAGGTTATTTATTTATTTACTTATTCATTTATTTACGATTCGTTTAACGACACTGCCTGTAGTTTACATTTTAGAGCGTCGTAAATTTTACAAGTAAAATATCTTTTATGAAATAACATCTTAAATTGTGACGCTATGAGCTGTGGGTTATCTCGACAACATTCCAAACATTAATATGTATAAAGATCTGAAACGTTTTAAATTTTGGTCAACACAAATTACTCTAAGAACACCTTAGATCAGTCTCAACCAACAAAAGCAGAGTAATTGTACGTATTGCCTGCCGCATCAGAAAAAGTCCATGTAATTTGGGTTTTATTATTTTTCTCATACGACGCAGTGATCATTGCCCCCCCCCCAAAAGGCTAACTGATTTTGTCCGTAGAATGTTGCTTTTCGATTTCTGACTATGAAATGAGTTTTGAGGCTGGCGAACAGTGACACTCATTTAATCCAATCATCTACAAAAATTGAAGAAAAAAATACGGTAAGCAACAAGAAAATATAAAATGAGAAACAAAATAATGAGCCACACGGTTTCTAATGAAATACGCCCAGTTTTAATTTTAGCAGTTTATGGACGGTCTGAAGGCGATAGACCGATAGCACCAGTTGTAACATGGGCGCCAGCGCCACGGCAATTCGTGATTTAAACGCCCCCCCGGCAAGACTTTAAAATTTTACTTCCCATTTTAAACACCACATGCAACCTCACAGTAAAGAGAGATTTAAAACCCCAGAGGATTCTGACGCTACTATCATGATTTTATAAGTAACATCAAAATTGTACAGTCTGTCATTCATCTCACAATCTCTCCAAAGTGTCATTATTACAGAACAGAATTTTGGTTCTGAGTGTTTGTGGGCTACCAGTTATCAAAGAGTTGGACTACCCTAAGTTGCTTCATACTGCAGGACTGCACAGAATTAAAACAAAATATCCTTTGTGCCAGTTTATCATAGGAAGAGATGTTAAACCTCTTTATCGAATTTAAAGCACGGAGTTTAATTAGAGGCGAGGCCTGGGCCTCTCTCTATCTCTCTCCTGGTAGAGAAAGTAGGAACACTTTATAATCCTGCTTCTTCTTTCCTTACAAAAAAAAATGAAAACGGAAAGCATAAAGGCACCGAGGGAAGCATCTCACTTCCCAGGTTAAAGTCGTTGGAGAGGATCGGTGTAATTTTGTTACACTTTGTCTTGGTCTCCCAGGGGCATCTTCCGTCTCCCCCCACATTCATGTTCAATAATTATAGCACGGTCAGTAATCTCCTATGTCACTACTCAAGTAGGCCAGAGGGAGGCGTAAAACAGCCCTTAACATCTTGCATTGCTAACCTCTTAGCGCCGTTACCATGAACACTGTTCTAACTAAGTCAGCAAGGCATTAACATGCCACTAAGTTAACGGTTTGAACCTACGAATGTGGTGAGTAGGCCTACTGTCGTCTCCAGGAAACAGAATATCGTTCTGCAAGAAAATAACTCGAATTAAAGTGACAGTACTTAAAATAAGCACTCCAGCGCAGCCCATAAATATTTCCGAATACTCTTCTTTGCAAATGCATGTGTAAAATTGCGGGGTGCAATTGCAGTCCTCATTCTCTGTCCTTATTTTGTTTTACATAAATCACTATAGCGCCATTCCATCCTGGACCAACAACGCGTATAACCAACTTTTATTAGTTTATACAAACATAAAAAATACTCTTTAGTAATATCATATTGCTGTAACGCAATTAGTTCGTCTTGTGGCCAGTAAAGAAGCCTGGACAAAATTTCCGCTCAATTGCGCTCAAATCATATTAATTCTACCATATTTAGACCAACAAAACATTTCAGGCAGATGCAGTCTTCTTCTCTCGGACTGTGCCCATCGTGAAACAAATATATAAACACTAAAACACTGCGTTTCGGAAGCTGGCTCTTCTTCCGTCTTCAGGAAAGAAGCACCTAATCTGTTTGACCACTTAGCTCAAGCTATTCTGTTGGTAACCAGTAACTGAGAATAGCTTGATCTAAAGGGTGCAACAGAGTAAGGGCTTCTTCCCTGAAGACGGGAGAAAATCAGGCTTCCGAAACGTAGTGTTTTAGTTTTTGTATACCTGGTACACGATTGACAAAGTCCAAGGGAAGAAGACTGCGTCTGTATGTTGTACGCCATCGTCAAAACCTTATTGTCTTGCATAACACAATTCACTCCAAACACCAGCAGAGCTATATGTGGTAGCTTCAAAATGTTCCCGGAATCACTTTAGTTCTGAGAAATACAAAACGTTATAATTATTTAAGCCACATTTCCTTCAAAATATTCCCCTTGCGAAATTATAAACTTCTGCCAGCGACTGTAAATGTGTCGTAAACATTCCTGGAAGCCATTTTGTGAAAGACTTTTCAGCTCTTCCGTTGTATTCGTAATGACGTGAGTAGCAGCAAAAGAGCGCCTTCCATTCAGTGCCGATTTTAATCGAGGAAACAGGTGACAATCAGGTGTAGCCAGGTCAGGAGCGTAAGGAGAATGGTCCAATGTTGTCACATTGTTCTTTGCTAAGACATTCTTGACCAAAACTGACCGGTGAGCTGGAGCATTGTCGTTAAGGAGAAACCAGCTGTTGGTTCTCCAGTGTTTGGGGTGTTTCGTTCTGACTGCATCCCTAAGGCGACGAAGGATGCCAGTGTACATTTCTTTATTTAGAGCAGCAATTCCTCTCAATTGTACCAGCGAATTCCGGGAACTTTTTGAAGTTACTAAGTGTGTCTAGAAAATGTGCTATTGAACAGACTGAATACTGGAACCGTAAGGCTTGTCTAGAGCCGCACTCAAGTCTGGTGGTAATTTGGCCACTAAGTTTTGGTATGTAAGACTCGCTTAATGATGTGTCACAGTTCGAAACTATTAACGACGCCAACCGTCTGAAAACGAAGTTCATCCAAACGGTATTAAAAATTCGGTTCCTACCTAAGAAAAAAACCGTTCTCCATACATAAACAAACAAGTTAGCACTGTTTTGGGTACGACACTATCTGCCGATTCCGAGAATCATACGAAATACATAAATATCTTATAGGTCAAACTGCGAGTTGTTTCAGTGTTGGCGCCGGTGACAAAGACAGTTGCCACCGCGTTCTAAAAGCGTTAGAGAAACAAACCGTCCATCGAAAGACAGGAGGAAAGACAGGAGGACGAGTGGCACACTTCTGTTGTCATGTTTGTATCCTTATTGCTGTCTTTCTTGTTAAGTGCGTTATTTAACAAAACTTTCAATTACAAACTTTTTACAACGTCGTGGCTGCATGAATGAATGAACATGGAACATTTTTGGGATGACGCCGGTAGGGTTAAAAAGAAAACAAAATATTCGGAGACAAACCGTTCCTCTGTCACAGTGTCCGCCACAAATCCAATTTTGAATAAAATGGAATGTAATCCACACCTCCGCAGTCAGATGCCGGCGACTAACCGCCCAGTACTGAAATCAAACCTAAATCTAACACACAGTATTTCTCTTGATTAGGTGTAAAACCTTGGTGTAGTTTACATTCTATCCCCTGGCCGTGAGTAGCCGCAGGATCGTGAATGAAATTAATGCTCCAAACCCTTATCGGTGTGTGCACGAGTCTCCAACACTTTGAACTTCCGCTATGAACCGACGCATCTGATAGCTCGAGAAGACTGTATCAGTTTGGCACTGTGAGGGCCTATGTTTCTACAGAAGGGGTGCAAATATTGCAGGATATATAGATCTTTATCTTTAGGTCGGACTGTAACATTCCTGCTATCGGCAAGAAGAATAATTTACAGCTCCAATATTTGCTCAAAGAGATCGACAAAACTCGTCGTTCTGGAAGTCAGTACGCTTGTACTACACGCCCCAAGACAGCGCTGGATACATATAAGGAACTGACCATCTAACTGCGTAATCTATGTGAAGAGGCACACGGAAAAACTGAGGGAACGGTAGCAGGAAAAGAAAACGAGAATAATAAGCAACATGAATAGGGTAAGAAACATTGAATAAAATACTTTGTTAAAGTATGTATATTCAACAGTCCGGTATTTCGACATTTTACAGAAAACGTACACCTAATTTATTTTAGCTTATTTGTAAACCGTAACGGAATAACTTCGCTGTCAAGACATGGCATGGGAGATTTGTTATTGTATTGGCCTCGTGATCTGCGTTCCTCACCAAATATTACTCGAGTGATCAAACCAAGAAGAATGAGAAGGACGGGGGCACGTTGCACTTATGGAGAGAAGGTGCGGTTCATACAAGGTTTCGTTGTGTAGGCCTGAGGGAGAGAGGCCACTTGGAAGAACTAGGGGTAGACGAACATTTTTTGCAGAGGACATTACGTTGTGTTGTGGATTTAAATACAATAATAAAAAAAAATATATATGTAAGTATTTAGAATCTGATGTTTATTGGACCGTGCATCTTTGTGAAAACTGAAGAATAAAGAACCAACTAGATGCCACTTATTATTTTATTGTGCTTCTTATAAGCTCAACATGTTTCGGGCATTATATGCCCATTATCAGGAGCTGGCGAATATGATGTTGATTACCACATTGGTCGTTTCGTTCTTGGTTTGCTGTATG
>Ga0123352_10015569_pt1 | contig 12107 bp, 5 predicted proteins | sample TergutLab28metaG_FD_89700 | JGI IMG/M metagenome (GOLD analysis project Ga0123352, IMG submission 89700) | Labiotermes labralis P1 segment gut microbial communities from Petit-Saut dam, French Guiana - Lab288 P1 | ecosystem: Host-associated > Arthropoda: Insects > Digestive system > Gut ... | reverse complement strand
GTTCCAAGAAGTTAAGGTTCCCAGATTTCGTGACAACGGCACAGGATGGTGGTAAGGTTGTCAGCCTTACGCACCGGCCGCCTTTACCCCCAGGAAATACTCCTGGTACTCATTTCTGTTAGATGCTAAGTGGACCCCAGGACCATAGTGCGATCGGAATCAATGAAAAATTCCAATGACATCACCTGGGATCGAACCAGCGACCTTCTGATTTTTAGCACAGCACCTTAACCACTGTGCTACCGCGGTTGAAGTTGTTGTTTGCTTAATTAATTAAGTAATTAAGCAAATCAATATGAAGGCGTATGGCTGGGATGGAGGTACAGATCCACACAATCTTGATCTCGGAACTAGACGGACCGAATAGTCAGGTTCACGCTCCGGCTACTTTAGCCCCAGGTACATATTGGATAGGAGATCGATGAGTTCCACAACCAGCCCGGACACCGGGAATCAAACCCAGATGTTCGTATCCTGCAGTCCGCAGCCTATTCTTTATAGCCTACTCTCTGAAGATCGAAAACTCTTCAGAAACAAAATATTTTGTATGAAAGAACTGGGCACTGCTAGCTTCCCACTAACTTCAGGGTTTGTGTAGACGTGACAGTATCGTGATAATGGCAATTAAAAGATTAACTGTGGCATGCTTTCCGACTCTACAGGCATAATCCACACGATATTCCTGCATGAACATTTTTGATGTAATATTTATGTCCACAAATTCTTGACAGGAAATAAAACGTGTTTTTGAAAGCATACGATACTTTAACAGCTGAAAACATACCTTTTCTTCAAACTTGGCGCTAGTGGGGCTCAGTGGTTAAGGCCACACCCCGGCCGCTTGACCCCCTGGAAATACCCGGAACCCATTGTAGAGTAGTTAGGGTGGGCTTCAGAGACGGTCTGGACAGGTGCAGAAAATCTCACCCCCACCGGGATTCGATCCCCGGACTGTCCAGGCCATAGCGGGTCACTATACCGACTGATCTATCCCGACCCACGGTAACCCACCATAAATAACGTAAATACAACTGATACAAGTAACTGGAACATTAAAAATATTACAGATTTTAACAAGTCGTTTATATAAATCATATTAAAAATTCAGTTCTTGCTTCACATAAGCAGAAAAAGTGTAATACGTATAGATATGATACTAAGGGCAGAAACTCCGAAAAGTCATGTACCATTTCCCGGCATAAGCAACAGATTTTACTCTATTCCATATCATACCGATTGCTCCTTGGAGACCAACCAGCGGCTGTTTTCACCGAGGAGCGACTCTGACTGCTCTCCCTACTTAGTGCCAAGGTTAGGAATAAGTGGTGTTATACCTCCACCTCTTGCACTGGAAGGCACTTACTGTACTGTTAATTCACGTCATGTAAAACACAAGCTTGTAAATGGAAAAACAGTAACTGTAGTCTCTATACAACTGGTAACTACTCATCAGTTTGAATGACTATCAGCATCCAGCAGTCACACAGCAGTCAGCAGTGTTCACCGCTCTACATAATATTCGAACCTTCACATACATTTTACCCAACATCGCATATTAGGTGAATTTATACTCTCTATTTTATACATATATATATATAATTATTTATTAAAATACACGCCGTGAATCGGAAAACCGATCAGAGCCAACACCTATACACCAGTAAGAAACATTACATCAAATAATTCTTTGGTGAGACTGACTGACGCTGCCCACAAATCGTCTGCCAGCCTACGCCTTAAGTCATCCACAAGTCCTCCGTTGTTCTAAATAAAATGTTTATAAATTTGTTAAAGTTATTTTGAAGTTATTACTTTACAGATTTTAAAACTGTTCTTTCACAAATTTTATTAAATTTCTTAATGAGGAATACTTCTTATAATGACTCCAATTTGACGTGAAATGAAATCTCTTCCAATCATGGCGTTGTAATATATCCTACCTTAATGTGCATTCAGCTCGAAGATTTTTTAAATCGAAACATTTTGTTAATAATCATTTAAAATGACGATTACTTACGAGTTGTGTACAGATAATAATTACTGTTGTTTCATTGACTAGTGTTTTAAGAGAACACAAACGCGAAGCCTTCCCTAAAACACACACACTTTTACCGCCACAAAATCAAACATGTTCACAGGAAAGAACAGTTGCTTATTCTGGTAATTAGGTATATGAAAAGTGTCTAATGTAAAACAATTGCGCAGAAGAATCGGGCAGGTGGTGGCACAACCACCGTGTTTTAAAGGTCTAGAACTATGAACATTACCTTATAATTATCCAGCAGAAGGAAACTTTTGACGTCACACACAAACACAATTCGCATAAGCCCGTGTTCTTAACTAAACTCGCAACCGCAAGAAGGTAACTGAAATGCGCGCCACGTTTTCCCTCAGCGTGCACTCGGAATATTGTGAACAAGTGGTGTGCTAAATTCATGGCATAACCAACCACAGTCACGTGACTCAGTGGACGTCCTACATTATGACGTATAAATAACAATACTACTACCTGAATTGGAAAGTAAAGCTGTCTGCCGCCAGCGACAACCAAACAGGTGTTTTGGAGGACAAAATGTGTAGAGGCAGAACGGAAACCGCCTGCACTTTTGTTTATGCACAGAACTGCACTACACAGTTCTTAAGAATTCTTTTCACAAGAAACTGTTAAGGTGAGTCATTGCATTCTAACTTCTAAACTGCACAGTCATTTGAAATAAACTTTGTATTGGTGGGTGCTTTCACTAATCTGCCACTAAACTTTCGATAACCTGATATTTATTGGGCCGTACGTCATTGTGATAACTGAAGAATAACAAAGCAACTAGATGCCACTTATTATTTTATTGTACTTCTTATAGGCTCAACATGTTTCGGGCATTACTATGTCCATCATCAGTAGCGCGCGACTATGATATTGATTACCACATTGGTCGTTTCGTTTTTGGTTTACTGTATGTTGGAAGTTAGGTAATCTGTTGCTAAACTTGCGCTAATCTGTCGATAAACTTCCGCTAATCTGTCCCTAAACTTGCACTAATCTGTCGCTAAACTTCCTCTAATCTATCCCTAAACTTTTGCTAGTCTGTCACTAATCTTCCCCTAATGTGTCGCTAAACTTCCGCTAATATGTCGTTCAATTTGCGCTTATCTGTCGCCAACCTTCCGCTAATATGTCGCTCAACTTGCGCTTATCTGTCGCTCAACTTGCGTTTATCTGTCGCCAACCTTCCGCTAATCGCTCAACTTGCGCTTATCTGTCGCTCAGCTTCCGCTAATATGTCGCTCAACTTGCGCTAAACCGTCGCATCTGAATTTTTTTTTTGCGATATTTCACGTCCTGAGGACGGTGATTTATCGGGTTCGTAATTACGTGGCTATATTCCAAAGTTTCGGAAAAATGTACTGCTCCCTTCTTCAGTGTAGAATTGTCAAACTTGAAGTATTCGCAATGATTATTTTGTTTCATGTGACGCAGTGTAACTTGGTGGGTTAGTACCAACGTAGCGGAGGAACTTTTAGCCTTTACATCCAGGGTGAAATAGTGTGATATTGGAGGCTCGAAATGTGGCGACCGTCAAGGACGCCGTCTTCGTGAGGTCTGGTAGATAGGTACCAACATTTCGGAGGAGATATCTGCCTGTATTTTCTGGTTAAAGAAAGAAAAACGTGCACAGCAGTTCCCTCCGAATCCTCTGTGTATATCTAACAAACCACACGACAGCAAGAAACAGAAGACAGTAGTCTGATACTCAACTGACGTTTTGATCCATAAGTGAAATGTTACAGCTAGTGCAGCTGTACATCAATATTCGGAAAGCCTCTTACCTCACAATAAACAAGACCGGCAATTACGTTTTTAGCGACATAGAGGCGCGTTCGCCTAACCATTGTTGCCGTGGAAAACAATAAGTTTTACACATTCTGAGTGCGTATCTGTAGCCTTATTTATCCAGCACGCAACGCGCATACGTCTTATTATATTATCTGTGTCCTGCCCCGCTCTACTATATTTTTCCACATTATCTCAGAAACGGCACGATTTTCGGGAAAAAATAAAGTGTCTGAACAAAAATATGTGTTCCGATTTTCTTTGTAACTTTTGTCTAAAACATGTTACATTTTAGGAGGTGCTTAGCGAGATATGATCATAAATGTAAAATCGGACTTCATGGAACGTACCTGTTATTGTTGTCAGATTTTAATGAAACTTGAATATTTCACGATAGGTTTACAAAAATTACTCAAATATCAAATGTCATGACAATCCGTCCAGTGGGAGGCAGTTGTTCCACGCGGACGGAGAGACAGACAGACATGACAAAGTTGAGTGTCGTTTGTCGCTGTTCTGCGAAAGCGCCTAAAAAACATGGATTAGTGCCAGTAGGCAAGAATACTTTCTCTTCTACACAAAAAAAATGTGCTGGGCGTTCTGTCCCAAGGGGCAGTGTGGCCGAGGCACAAAGCTGACCACCCATTTCCATATAATACCCAGATTAATAACAGGTGCAGCTATACCCCTTTACACCTTCACAGCGGGACAGAGACAAATATTTGTATCGGAACTACTGCGGTTTTCACTCTGGACTTCCCGATGTATTTGCATATATCTCACAACCCTTATCACTCAGCATCAGACAGAACTGTTTATTACGTTCCATCAAACACGGCTACGTGTTTCGACAACTCCATGCTCATCTTCAGGCCATTAAATCATATCAAATTAAAATTCCATTTGCAAGTCCGTTTTCGTGTCGTTAGATTGAGATCACAACATGGTGATGCAGTTGGTTGAGGCACTGCGCTACAAGCCGGAAGACCGCAGTCTCGATTTCCGATGGGGTCATTGGAATTTTTAATGAATTAATTCTTCCGGCCGCACTATGGCCCTGGGATCGACTCAGCCTCTAACAGAAAAAAGTACCTAGGGTATCTCTTGGAGGGGGTAAAGGCGGCCGGTAGGTAGGTCTGACAAACCTTGCCAGTTTCATGTGCCGATTGTCTAGCAATTATGAGAGCCTCAAATTCCTGGAGCCCTGAGGGCAGGTCCAGGCCTGTACAGGGATTAGGGATTGCTGGTTCATAGTATTGCCACAAAGATTATGTACCTACCGCACCCCACTCCCTCTGCTGACAGTGTCATGCCACTCCACCCCACTAAACTTCACGGACACATAACAGACCCCCATCATTTTTCAATATAATAGCGAAAGGGGCCGAGCAGTGGGGACTTACACCACAGCAGATTTTTGAGGTCGAGCTGGTCGCTGCCGACTGCTAGTTAATCAACTGTAAGGACTTCACTTATATTTAGCACTGCTGTCACACATACATGTGAAAGCCCATTACATTTCCTCCACTGCAAATTATCACTTTTATCGGACAGAGGGAACTGCGTGTACATTGCCGCTGTAATGTTGTATCGTTCATGTTTAATGCTTGTAACACAACCCACTGTTATTTTGACAAAATATGGATCCATGGAATATAAGCACGTACTATGTACTTGCGTATGTATATATATATATATATATGTATGTGTGTGTGTGTGTGTGTATGTATGGATGGATGTATTTGTGTGTATGTATGTATGTATGTATGGATGTATGGATGTATGTATGCGTGTATGTGTGTAAGTATGTATGTATGTATATGTGCGTATGTATGCGTGTATGTGTGTATGTATGCGTGTATGTGTATGTATGTATGTGTGTGTATTTGTGTATGTATGTATTATGTATGTGTGTATGTATATATGTATGTATGTGTGTAGATGTATGTATGTATGCGTGTATGTATGTATTTGTGTGTATGTATGTATGTATGCATGTATGTATATATGTGTATGTATGTATGTATGTATGTATGTATGCATGTATGTATATATGTGTATGTATGTATGTGTGTATTTGTGTATGTGTGTGTGTGTACGCGCGTATGTGTATGTATATATATATATATATATTATTATGTATGTGTGTATGTATGTATGTGTGTATTTGTATATGTATGTGTGTATGTGTGTATTTGTGTATGTATTATGTATGTGTGTGTATGCGTGTATGTGTATGTATATATTATTTATTTATGTATGTGTGTGTGTATGTATGTATATAATACGTATGTGTATATATATATGTATGCGTTTATGTGCGTATTACGTATGTATGTACTATGAATACATGTATATATGTTTATGTATGTACGCATGTGTGCATCTATGTATGTATCTGCCTATGTATGTATACAGACCCACCTCCTCTTGTTTCCACTGAAGCTTCAAGACAGGGTCTGCTCTGTCGCTTGGTAATGTCTCAGGCACCCATTCATTGAAACTCCACGGCCTGTAAGACAAGCCTCTCGACTGACAAATTTCCAAGGCGCACACAGAACCGCAAATTGCATGTGGCTTCCAGAATTCCATGCTTCAATAATTTCATCAAAAGTTGCGCAGGCAACAAACGTAAGTCCTACAAAATCACTAGAATGAAAATATTCGCAACACGCGAAGCCCAGCACGGTGGCTGTCAAGCATGCGATTCTTCAGGCTAAGGGTGCCATTACGGCAAAAGCTACGTATGTTAAGTCATGAACTACTGTACCAACCCTAGACTGACGGAGACTCTACATATACAGTGTACTTTACATGGCTTTAAGCATTTCAAATATATATATATAGTGGCCACAATGTCTCGTTACGCCATGCAAAAATGTTTGCATCGGTGCTAAAAGTTACTCCCAGTACAGCTGCAGCTGCACATTTTACAACATACAACACAAGCCCTTAATTGTCCAGTGGATTCTTTTGTGCTACATCATTATCATGACAGAGAATAATTCTGCGCCGTTTTCTGTGGAACATTTCCGGAGCATTTATGGGGGTAACACGTACAGAAGCAAGGCTCATTGCTTGTTTAAGGTCTGGCAATTTCTTGGTAGCGCTTATGTGCAACTATATCCTTGAGGGAGCCCCAAAGAAAATTATCACATCGTCTGCGCTTCGATGTAGCCAGTCAAATAGAGCAGCCAGCACATGTGACCGACGTCCAATCCGATGTTCTCTGAAATCCACACTAGGGTATTCCCTAACAGCGAGTGCGTAATGTGCCAGTACTACATTCCGTTGGAAGCGGAGATTGTCTTCAATGCCAAGGTCTTCCAGTTGCGGCCCGATCCAGTTTTGCACATGTCCAGAAACGCGTGCTGATTAACTGGGCCATCAAAGAAATACGGTCAAAACATTCTTAGTCCATATCATGACATGGAGAATTATATTCCATTTCCTCGAAAGAGTAATGTGGATTTTTCTTGGACCAGAACACAACGTTCTGCGTTCGACAGCTGCGGTATTAGGCACATTCATCACTAAAGATGACATTTCCGCGTTTTGGAATCGTGTCATATGTCTGAACCATTATGCACATGCCTCCCATCTGCCGTTAGCTCCTGAATGAACGTTGGGGGATATGCTTGCACTTTTGAGGCAAATTTCATGTGTTTTTGCCCCCTGAAAAGCGATATTCCAAGACCCGATTCTCGTTTACGGTTCGACTCCTGTGGCGACCCGGCAACAAATTCCTCTACCAATCCACACTGCCGCCCTCTGTTTGATGGTCTTCCAGTTCTTAGCGTATCTTTTATGTTGCCTGTTGCGAAGAGTTTATGTTCCCGACGCAGAAGTGTATCTTTAGATGGAGTTTCTTGGCCCAATCGTTACTGGAAATTCCCGCGCATCTGGCTCGTTGTTTTCCTTGTTTGTGTGTGTTCGTGTGTCCAGACATTGACATAAACCTTGGGTTTAATGGTGTAATTACTCGTATCATTCATGGTTCTGTTCAGCTAAGCTACAGAAGAAAATGAAATTATGTGTCGCTTCCACTTCTGCATGGGAAATGTGTATATATGAAAATATGCACAACCGTAAAAGTTGCTATCTTATTGACAATGGATCGACTAGCACTGTCGTCAGAGATGGCGCTCCAGACAGACGGACCATAACATAACTGGTCGTGAGTCCCAGGCCAGGCTTGACACCAAGAAGGATTGACGTCTTACCCTCAGCGGTAACGTAACTTTGACTATGAATTTGATTCTTCTTGGACATTTCGACCCTTCAAAATGAGACCTCGAAAGGTGGGGCACCGATTAACCACTGACGCATATCCCAAAAGAACGGAGACTGCAACTACGTCGCTGGAAAAAAAACCCGAACCCAGCATGATTAAACCTTATTGAAGGTTTCTATACGGCGAGACAAGAACGAGTGAATGGACAGTCACAAATTGAAACTGAAAGACAAAATGCAAGTTTATGGATATTGAAAAATAAGGGGCAACACTTGCAATACAAAAGGCAAGAAAAGTACAATTGAAAGTGAATCATTTCGCAAACTGCATTACTGGAAGGGAGGCAGGAGATTTTTGTACGTGATACGCTGGTGGTCGATCCATAAGATTCGTTACTCAGGCCTCAGTTGAGAGGCTTTAGAGTTCATTAAGGACTTAATGGGGGAGGAGGGACGCATGTTTGAATCCAACCTCGTTTAAATACTTACATTTTTTGAGTGGCTAAAGAAGGTATTAATTAATAATTAAGCAGATCAATGCATATTGAAAGTAATTCCTATGCTTAATAGCACCACCTTATGAACACGTAAGACGGAGTGAAGTACAGCACCACGCTCTAACCTTGGCATTATACACATGCAGGGCCTCACCCACAGGCCCTGGCCACTACACTTCCGGGAAATTTTCGCCGATATCTGTTACACGGTTGTGTGGCCCCTCAGGTGTCTTTGAAGATGTGAACAGAAAAATTCCCGAATGCTGCAAAACGAAACCCTAGACTCGATCGTTGAGCCCAAAGCCTTATTAGTGTACTGAATGTGCTCATACGTTGTCCATTTCTGCATACTGCTGTCACCATAACACATTAAAATACAGGGGCACCAACAAAACGGTTCAAAGAATTGCAATTAGCACAATAAAGAAGAAAAACAGCAAAACCCCAAATGCCATGGCAGTGATATATCAAACAAAGGTAACAAACTACGTCAGCAAAGTCGATATTGGTAATAATGCCGGTAGAGTCATCGAAAGACACGTGTTACAACAAAACTTAAGACACTTTGCGATAGAATACTTTGGTATTGACTACAATACACATAAACAACTACACAAGAGTCCACACACGTAACTAACAAACTATACATCGCCGTCATGTTTGTAAGTTTTAAAGCAGCAAAATGTTTATCATAAAATAAGTAGGCAAGTTTCTTATCTATTCAGGTACCAAATTTCGTGTGTCTGACTTAAATGGCTCATTGTACGTGGCTGACAAATTGAAAGATAAATTCTCAAGGTCTTCGGCTTTTTTTTTCCTTTACAATGTAGAAAATTACTCTATTCTTTGTAGATCTGCTACCAAATAACATTGTAGCGCATTTGTGTCACTCCCACGTAAACACGGCACATTAGTGTTAATGGTAAGCAATCTACAATCCATGTAGTGCAGTGGTCTCCAGTGGCAAAATATTTACGACATTCTTCATGCAATCAATTGTCAGTCCGATCAAGAGGTGCAGGGGATAGGGAAAGGACGTGTGAAAGTATAGTTTACACATCTAACAAAATAAGGAAAGAACGCATTTCAACTCTACTGGTGGCCTAACCAGATTACTTGTTCACTGAAGGTTCTAAAGGCTAATTCACACTTGTGTTCCGTCGATGCCGCTTTGAAAGCGACTTCTCAAGGCCATGGCACAGCACGGCAGCGGCACGGCATGGTATGTGTGTGAATTAGACTTAATACTAACACGAATACAATCGGCACGGCATGGACACTGCTAGGCACAGTGTTCAAAACCATTTATTCTGTTGGCAGTTCAGAGTAGATTTTTAGAAAAAGGAGAGAAAACACTTGCTGGTGCTTGTGCTTTGTTTCCACTCTTATCAGCCTGCTTCTTACCCTTGCTTCAACAAATGACAAGTAACGTGGTCAATACTACACGTTCGCAGAGTATCTTCTATCACTTCCTAGAGCACTGCAGATGTAGACATTATCCTGGCAGATTCAGGCTTTCTATGTGATCAAGCCGCCGTGCTCGATGACACGTTAAAAGGACCACCCTGCTGTTAGGCAGAAAACTGAAGTACATTCCAATGACATACGTAGAATCTAAAGAAGTTATTCAAATGAATACGAGGGGTGAGGAATATCGATAAGCTAGAAGTAACAACGAAGCATGGGCGCTATCAGGAATCTTTTGAATAGTGCAGAAAATTTATTTACAAAATTAAATTTAGGTAATTTCAGAATGTTTATATGGATCATTCTAGAAATGTATTGAACGCGGATTTAATGGCCTTATGATACGGAATAATTAATTCTCTTGTTTATAAGTTTTTTCAGTTATGCTTTAAAAAATCAAGTGAGGTAACTAGATGTCTGTTTTCCCCCCTCCCGTCCATTACCGCTGACGTCATGATGCAAGATTTACTGGTTGCACCAGCTAAACCTATCATGGAGTCTTGGATGAGAAGAGAGAATGACTCTTCATGACGTGCTTCTTGGTTTACTTTATGACATTCAGCACCTCAAGACCACACGGTGTTACTGACAGGGTGACTGATACATGATGAATTGTAAAGGATTTGGAAGGAAGCGATTACGCCCTAATAAAGGCACTCTCTTTGCACGAGTCTGGAGGAACTGAGAGAAACCTCTCCCTTATTCAAGACAGCTTGTGTCCAGGGTAAGATCTGTACCGAGCACTTCTCAATAGTTATTGAGCATTAGGAAGGAATGATGGATGAGGCGCTGTATCAACTGCACACGTTTGAATTTTGAAAGAGAAGCGAGGATAAGTTAATGTGAAGTAGGACAAATGGTGGTGAAAGTGGAGTGGCCAACTTAATTGCACTGTGCCAAACTTGCATAATGGAACTTTAAAAAACGAATATTTCCTAACGCTAGTGAGCGGACAGGTGGGATTTTTACTCATTATAGTGAACTCTGGCCTAACCGGCGCACTGGTAGAACTGTCTTCATTCTAAGCAAAAACAGGGTCAGATCATTGGGAATTCCGATCGCTGGTATTTCTCGGAAATGGAGAAAGCCACTCGCTTGCTGGGATTGCGGGTTAGAATCCCGCCAGGGGGCATGCATGTCTGTCTGTTTTGAGTGTTGTCTTGTTGTCATGTAGATGTTCCTGCGACTGGCCGATCCCTTGTCCAGAGGAGTCCTACCGAGACTGTTGTGTGTCTGAGTGTGATTGATAAATCTCAACATTGAGGCGGCCTAGGACAGAGTAGTGCTGTTGCTCCACAGGGGAAAACAAAATGCAGCACCGGATTAAAAATTAACAATCTAAACTGTGTGGCCTCCATTAGCTGTCATTCCGACCTAAGTCACTGGCTACAGCATTTAAGGCAGTGATAAGCGGCAAAAGAGATAGGCTAGCTACGAAACAGCACAGAATTCCACACACCATTCTACATGACCGTTTGAAGCCATGCAAAATTTCACAATTAAAACTGGGCTGTCCACTAATGTTTAAAGCAAGTGGAGAAATCGTGATTGCCCAGCACAAATTCTACTTTCAAAATTGTTTGAGGGTTAAAATAGTATATATAAAGATGTATGCCTTTATGTATGCCGAAAGGCTGAAATTGCATACAAAAACTGCCAAAAAACTGCCAAACAAAAAACTGACTGACAGAGATTGCCTGGAGCGATTCATGAGACGAAATACATGGACGCCGCGACGACGAACTCAAGCAACAAGTAGCAACGGAATTACAGCAGTAAACAGAGAACAAATCATATTTTAAATACATCTGAGGGTGTCATGATGACATATCAGGTAATTCCCGATAAAATTAGGTTGGAACACTTATTAACAGTTGATTATCCAGACAAACAAATGCACAACATATATAAAAATGTAAAGCTAAAGTGATTCCGTTACAGGCCCGGTGTGGCCCAGAGGGTTCCATGACCGCGGCACTAGAAGGTGGTGAGTGTTCAGCAGCACGCCCCGGCCGCACTTTACACCCGGGAAAGACCCGGTACCCATTTTACAGGAGGCTGGGTGGGCCCCAGGGCCGGTC
>Ga0123352_10015567_pt1 | contig 12108 bp, 9 predicted proteins | sample TergutLab28metaG_FD_89700 | JGI IMG/M metagenome (GOLD analysis project Ga0123352, IMG submission 89700) | Labiotermes labralis P1 segment gut microbial communities from Petit-Saut dam, French Guiana - Lab288 P1 | ecosystem: Host-associated > Arthropoda: Insects > Digestive system > Gut ... | reverse complement strand
GTTTACAACTACATGTTTCGGCCCTATTCCTGTGCCATCATCAGGTTGTATCACGAAACTAGAGTAGCCTACTCTAGGTTCGTGATACAACCTGATGAGGGCCCAGGAATAGGGCCGAAACATGTAGTTGTAAACCTTCCAATAATTAGCCAATAAAATAGTTGTGTTTGAAGGTAAGTGCCACGCACGTATATTGCCATACTAATTGTCAATCGAGAAGTAAGAGGACGTAAAACGCTTGTGCAAATGCAGAACAAATTCCTGGACTGCTCACGCAACACAGTCAACCACAGGCTGGAATTATTAAAAAAAAAAAAAGCACACACAAATCCTACATACCGGCATTTCTTTTGTTGCCTCGTATAAACCTGTTCCTGTCCACAAAATGGATGCATATTCTTAACCTCGGCGATAGATGAGGAAGTGTTGCCAAATATACCCTAATAATATGACTAACTACACGAAACTGTGCGTCTTCTATGGAATCCGAAAGTATATTATCACCTTGTTCACAAGCGACTGCCACCGGTCCCTAGTCTAAGCAACATAAATTAAATCTACAACTCCTACCACACTGTTTCAATAATTATTTTAATATTATCCTCCATTTACGCACATCTATTTAAGGTTGGCCCCTACCTTCGAGTTTTTCCTTCTCAATTTCTGCGTTCACTTCTCTCCCACTCGTTCTCTGTACATCCCATCCTTCTTAATTTCATCAGGATAATACGCGCAAATAGGCCAATACGAGTGGTGAGGAATTATTAAATTATGAACTTCTCATTATGTAATTTTTCCCAGTCTTCCCCCTTCTTGCCTCTTAATTTCACAGAGTCTCCTCCCCAAAACCCTTCGTCATACATCCCCAGTCTGTGTTCTTCCCTTAATGTGAGAGACCAAGTGTCACAACCATACAAAACAACAGGCAAAACGGGCATAACGAACGTCGCGGTTGAGTGGATAACATATGTGTAGCAGATTCAGTACATCCCAGGTTCAAGTTTTGGCCGACGAACCTATACCCGGAGGTTATTAGTAGTGTTACTCAGTCCCTCGAGGCAGATTCCGGGAGAGTAACTAGAACTGTGCAACGACCTTTCTTTCCAAGTATCTTTAAATTATTTATTCACTGAACACCCTACTCTTTGATTCATTTAACCTGAACCACTGAGAAAGTCTTTACACAAACTGCGCATAAATAAAAATTAAAAAATAGGTACACAAATAACACACACACACACACACACACACACACACACATATATATATATATATATATGCTTTTCGTAATCTTCGGATTATAGATAGCAGATATAAAAACAAATAACACTGAACTGAATGGTAACAAGCAAAGCCTTTAGTTGAATCTGCTCTTAAGAAAATTGTGAATGTAAGTTTAATCTGTTATTCTCTTTCCCACATATTTGAATTTTGAACTTCTGGGACACGATACCGCACAAAATGTTCGTAGTCACCGCATTCAGAACCTTGAATCTCCATCACCTGAACACTTTCACGTAACTTTGTGTTACAATTTTGACCTGTACACTTGTTATAAACTCACCTCCTTCTAGTGCCGCGGTCATGGAAGAGTAGAGGTATACCTCTACCCGTCATCTGGACCACACCAGGCCTGTAACGGGATCACTTTACTTCACCTTTACACTTGTGATACGGCAGCGAACACATAATTACTAAGTTTTGTCTGCGCCTGTTAATATACCACCCTTCTTGCTGACATCTAATGAAAACTGTGTGTTTGTGTCATTTATAGACGTCTATTAACGCTCCCCTGTATTCTTGTACCTTCCTAATGGTGGATCCAACCACGAAGCTGAAATTCCCTCGAGATAAAGCATCGCCTTGCTTCAGATCATTCTGAATGGGATTAGAATCAGACAAATATTTCCACCTACCATGTCTCTGATGTAAGTTTCGTTTAAATGCATTTAAAGTAACTTAACTAGTTTGATGGATTTACTTCATTCAGTAATAATGTCATAAATGCATTCCTAAGAACCGAATTATATGCTGTTTTAGAATTCTGTAAACAGCTCTGAACTGTCCCGTTTAACTCCCAGCGTCTGACGGATGCAGAACATCTGATGAGTATTTAATATCTTGCAACGAAGTCCACACCGGTCAACCCCCAGCAATATCTTCTAACTTCAGAGAATCTGGGATAAAATTGAGCAAGCAGTTTATAGAAGTGACATGATCGATACAGTAACTACAGTAAGCTACAGTGATATTTATGGCCCTTTTGAATAAAATTGGGTAAGCAGCTGATAACAGTAATCGATAATTACTACAGTGATATGTATGGCCCCTTCGAATGAAACTAACAAGCAGTTGATAACGGTGACATGATCGGTAAACACTACCGTGATATGTATGGACTCTTCGTGAAAATGATAAATTACGATTTTATACGTTTTCCTTATTCCTGTTAACCATGAAATGCCAAACACTTGACAAACTTTACAACTGACGTAGAATTCAGAAGTGTTCTGAAGTCTTTAAATATTTCCTTGTAGACACTGCATACACTCTCCTAATTAAATGGCTCTAACCTTCAAAACTTACAGGGTTTACTAGGATGCCTCGCGTCAGTATTAATTCACCATGCGTTAACTTAATAGAGTTCATATTACTGTATATGTTGCATTGGAATTCAAAGTACGCCGACAAATCACACTTTGAGGTTTTTCACATGTGTCCCTTCTCGCGGGAGTCCGTCAATATGAATAGGGCCTGACCCTCGCCATAAGCCCGCAAGGCGTAGTCGGTATAGTGACTCGTTACGGATTGTCCAGTCCAGGGATCCAATTCCGGATGGTAGACGAGATTCTCCGCACCCGTTCAGATAGGCCCTGGGGCCCACCCTGACTCCTATGAAATGGGTACCGAGCCTCTTACCCGGGTGCAAAGCGACCAGGGGGTGGCGTTAACTACCCACCTCATCTAGCGGCGATGTTAAAGAATGAATAAAGCTATATTTCTACTCTCCCTCTGGGCCTTCATGACCTGTTCTAAGATGAACTTTACCTTTTACTTTTACACCTTGCCCATGAATTCAAAGATTAAACTCTTCATGACAGAAATGTGTTAAATTTGTAACATAATTCACAGTATGATCGGAACATTTTCTAAGTCGTACACCAAACAGAAATATACAGGAAAACAAGAATGTATACGTTACGCATCTGCGTTGATCGTTCTTCACATTGTTATATGTATTTATACCTTATTTACTTCGAAATCATTGGAAGGGTTTCAATTTACTGACCATAATCACGCAACATGACCTTTTCCGAACATTTTGCTTATCATCTCGTATGAGAACCCCTTCCTTCAGACTACTGGACCAACTTCCGCAATGACACATAACGATAAAAGTCAACTAAATGAAGAAAGAACGATAAAAAAAGAAAAAAACAGGAAGAAACCAATAGCAAAATAACTATGGAAGGAAATCTCAGACCGTGTGGGGGAGTGTAGTTTCATTACGGCTCGGTTCGGATTGATATTTCACGTCGCCTTCAATTTCATACAGATTACTACTGAGTTACAGCAGTAACCAAGAGGAAGGCACTAAAGCGGAAGACACGAAGGGCTACTTCCAGATTTTTTATGACTGCCATTATGTGAGCTAGCATTTCCAGCGAAGCCCATCTTCCAGGTGTGCGTCGTGATAAGGAAAACGTGGTGCAAGCAGCCCTCCCGACAGGCAGGCAACCCGTGGGACAGAGCTAACTTGGTAATCAGGCCCATTTGATGTAAGAACGCCGTGGTTATGTACAAACGTTTCATCCACGAGATACAACACAGATTCACAAGCAACAACGTGGGTCAAAGGATACATTTAGGCTAGAGGATACAGGCAGGATGTGTCGCGTTTTCGCTGTTCGATTCATCGCAGGGGAAAAATTTATCTCTTCACTAAAACATCCAGATGGGCTCTGGCGGCCCATCCAAGCTCCTAGTGAATGGGCACCAGTAGAATTTAACCCGGGGCTAAAGTAGCCGGGGCGTGAAACTAACCATTCACTTTAATCTAGTGCCAAGGTTAAGAATGCAGGAAGGTATACATCTGCTCCTCCACAGGACTTCTTGGCGTGTACAGAGATATAGTTTACCTTTACCTCCGGCTTGATAAGCACATCTTCTGAATGGTCTTCCTATTAGTCTGTCCCTTGTATTTGTACTGACTGGTGGGTTAGACACAACATATAAGTAAAGTAAGCTTACAGATAAGCCGATCCCGCAAGCTGTGCTGTTTAAGGCATAGATCTGCGCCACTCGACTGCTGGGTTTGCAGGTTCGAATCCCGCTGAGGGTACGGATGTTCGTTTCTTGTGTTTGTTTTGTGTTGTGAAAGCAGTGGCCTCTGCGTCGAGCTCATCCGTTGTTCAGAGATGTGCTACCGGGTGTGCGTGCGTGTGTGTGTGTGTGCGTAGGTGCGTGCGGGTGGCTCGGTCTGTGTGTGACCTGGAGACCTAAAAAAAGGCGACCTGGGCCCGTTTTTGGCTGTAGAACCACAAAAAGTCTACAGATCCGACAGCGCATATCGTCCCTACTAAAATTCTTTGAATAGATATCCTGGTGCAAGTCCTTGCAAAAATAATGAACGATTGTAGATGAGTCTTCAATAAATAAACGAAATACTCTGAGCTTATGATGTGTGTTTTTGCTTACATGTCCAGCGTTATAATGAATTCAGTAATTTGATGTTGTAGTGTGTTCAGTTGGGCATCTTGTAAATCTCCGTTGCGTAAAGTAAACGAAACAACGAACACTGTCAGTCACAACTTACATGAAGGAACAACCCTAGGAACCACCGCCACAGACGAACTCGCCACGCAACAGAACTACTTCAAAGCAAGCAACGAATGTTGGACGCAAAATGACGGAACACTGATTGGCTCCCCTGTATCCAGCGTACAGGCAGAATTCTTCCTGCAGATCCTGGAAGAATGCTACTACCCCAACAAGAGAGAGAGAGAGCAGAAACATAAAATATGTACGTTGACGACATCTTTATCATATGTGAAGGGAGTACCGCAACCGCCCAAGACACCCTCCACGACTACAATTTGCACAATCAAGTACAAACTGTAACAGGAAAACAACCACAAAATACGTTTCCGAGGCCTGAAAACCTACAGGCTAAATAATGATATAACTATCGGTATTTACCACAATTCGACTGACACGGACAGAACTCCCCATAAGACACCGAACCACCCAAAAGAATAAAATACAGCAGAATACGTGCTGAACATAGTGAATTAAATAACCACATTCAGCCAGGCGAATGAAGAACACCGAACTATCGCAAAAATAGCTCGTAACAAGTATGTCTAATCAAAGGAACAATACACAGAAGATTTTGATTTTCATATATCCTATTCATAATTATAATTGAAGGGATAATGATACTATTTATATACATAACAAGACTAGCCTTAAACGAAATATTCTCGCCATCAAACAAAATACTAACAATCACATAAAACGATGGCACAAGTAAGACTGAAACGAACAAAGCGGCAAGGAAACAAAACAAAACAATTCATACATACCTAAGACAAGTCACAAACACATTCATAAGTACCAACAACCGGACCACATACAAATGGAGCACGTTATAGCAGGGTACCTAAGACAAGTCTGGGAAATGAGTGGATGGTTATATGAGGGTCAGTATGGTTTAGACCATGGTACTCATGCGAAAGTCAAGCAGTGACGGTTTGTCAGGATATCGCGGATTCATTGGACGTTGGAGTCAGGAGAGACGTGATAATGATGGATTTTTCAAAGGCATTCGATTTAGTTCCACATGTCAGGCTGCTTACGAGAATCGCGGCAACCGGAGTGGATTTCAGGGTAGATGTATGGCTACAGGAATTTCTCTTAGGACATTCACAGAGAGTTAGAGCAGACGGGGGTAACTATCTCAGGAAGTCAGAGTAACCTCAGGAGTGCCGCAAGGGAGCGTATTAGGTCCTCTACTATTCCTAGATTATGTTAATGATATTTGGAGAAACACTGAGTCTAATATACGGCTCTTCGCAGTTTATTGTATAAAATACAGCAAAATAACGGATAGAAGTGACTATGGTAAATCACAGATGAACCTAAACAGATTAGGGGATTGGGCGGTAGAAAATGAAATTAAGATAAATCCAGGCAAAAGTAAAGCAGTACGCTTCACAAAAGCTAAGTTGAAGGAACGAATAAGGTTTTATTTTGGGGATCAATTAATCCCGGGGGCAAGTAGCTTTAAATATTTAGGAATAATTATACGCAGCGATCTAAACTGGGCAGATCATGTCAATTACACACTACGTAAAGCATGGAAGGGTCTTAATTTCATAATGCGTATACTCAAAAAGGGAAATAATGATACGAAACGTTTAGCTTATATGGCACTAGTGAGACCGATACTTGAGTATGGAGCAGTGTGTTGGGATCCATAGAGAGAAGGTCAGGTAAGCGCTCTAAATCGGGTGCAAATGAGAGCGGCTAAATGTCCAAATCATATAAATGAGTCGGGGTGGGAAACTTCGGCAGACCGAAGATTGATAGCCCGAATGTACGCTCTTTTTGAGGCATACACCGGAAGAGGGGCTTGGAAAGCGATAGGGAATAGACTTCTTAAACCATGCTATCTGATTACGGACAATCATAGTCGGAATATTAGGACTCGGAAACAAAGAACATATGCTGGTAAATATTCCTTCATAAATACGACCAGACCATTAAAAGCTGCAACCAATTATATGCAAGCTTACTAGCGTCTTTCCCCTACAAATAAAACACGTGTAGAAAGAGGGTCAAATATGTAATTACAAGCAATGGAATTCAAGTGGGAATTGAGTGTAAATAAGTGAAATGGTGTGAGGTGAAGTGATGCAGTGTAATAACGTGGAATGCACTGGCGTGATTTATGTGAAGTGATTTTGTTCTGAAGTGAAGTGACGTGAAGTGAGTTACGGTGAAGTTCCTGGGGACAAAATTACCATGTACAGTAGGGTGACCTTACACTGCGGGTATTTGATTGTATTGTGACATTTCATTTGGTGTGTTATCTTGTACTGTGATTTCTTAACTTGTTTTGTAATGTGTGTGTACTCGTATGTGTGGGTCTTCTGACAATTGTGTGGGTGTTTTGGTAATAAGTGTACTTGTATTTACTGTGTTTTGTATTGTTTGTACCGTGTTTTTTCAGTGTTTCGTCTATGTATATTTATTCTTATTTGTTTTGTCTGTACTAGTGTAAGAACTATTGCCACCAAGTGACAACTCAATTGCAGTTAGTAGTAGTAGTAACAATAATAACAACTTAAACAACACACTAACGACGAAACTGAGACACCAAAGCGAACAGCAGGATGCGTACAACAACAGCGGGGTTTACAAACTCGAATTCAAGACCTGTGGCAAAGTATACGTAGGACAGACTGGATGCACGTTCCCCGAGGCGGATACAATCAACATATACGAGGGATAAGACACAACGAGGACGATTTCAATTAGACCCACGCCAGACACATACTCGAAACACGACACGACTATGAACCCATGAAAGATACCAGGGATATAGTCTTAGGCAAAGGCCCACTGCTAGGCACATGCGAGAAGTACTACATATACAAACGCAACACAGAAACCACCGCCCTGAAAAAAAGTAACATCCAAATGTCTAGTAGACTGTTTGACCTCATCGCTAGACGAGAGACACAAGACGAAACGAACCATAACACGAAAAAGTAGGCACGGCCCCGCGGATTCAAAACAGCATGGGTGACGAGTAAGCCACGTTGGAAACAAACTAGGATTAAAGCAAACAATACATAGGAAACTGAAAGTATCATGGCGTCTGGGTACAGTGTAAGAACGGCGAACGTAGTGCATTTAAAAAATACACTGGCAATACATGATATGACACGGTGTGGCAGGGGTACAGACGGTACTTTAAAGAAACTTTACAGTGAAGTGAAAGACGTCGAAACGCATATGTCGAAACAAAGATACTAAGTACTGTCAGCTGGACTCTACACAACAGAATGACATACTGAATTACGTACGGCATAAGGGCGATTTGTTGTCCTCCACAAGGTACGTACCGGATATGAAATCCTTTTCTCGATTATTGTGACTGAAACTAGAAAGTGTTGAAATATGCACGAAATCAGAGTGTCTCCTTTGCCACAATATGTTTGCATGGAATTGAATTTTCACATCAGCTCCTCAGAAACAATACACTGAAACGGTGTGAGCCGCATGGGATTCTAACTTTCTAGCATCAATCATGACATTTATGAACTTCAACTACAACATGAAAACTTTCCCCTTAATCCTTTTAAAAATGACGTTCATCTAAATTACATGTGCATATGCAACGTAGATTACTAGTGGTACTGTAGGCCTTTCTCGTCTGCATCAACTTCTTCCGCAGTTTCGACTTCTAGATTTTCTGGTCGATTACGTCGCTCATAGAGCTCCGTAATATAATTCTCCCACATTTGCAATATTTGTCTCTTACCTACTGTTATATCCGCTTTACAGTCTTTAGTGCTACTGTTTTTAATTCCACAGTTTTCTTTACCACCTACACTTCTGCCGCTACTACTACTACTACTACTACTAATAATAATAATAATATAGAAATTGAAGCCAATGGACAGGTACTGTGATGGTTTGAAGCATTTAATGTGTCCACCAATTCCGTACGCAAGAACCGGACAACAAATTGCCATAAATTTGTGACGGAGGTTCACGTTAGTGTCATTCCAAACCATTGCTCTATTTTCTTGTATCGCAAGATATTTTAATTGTTCTGAGGAACATTCCTGACTGAATCATTGTTTGGTTACTTAACAGAGCTTTTCTAACTGCAGAGGTCATACGGCTTCATAATAACTTTAAAAAAATAATAATATTCCGCGCTGATACAACTCAGGAAATTTCTCAAGATCACTGCACGTGCATTAGACATCCTGACACCACCAGGTGATAAATACAAACCACGAAGCTTCTTGCTTTAAGTAATTTTCTGCACTTCTCTCAGTTCATTCCGTAACACGATGGGCCATCTTCACGCACATATAAAGCAAACTGCAGCTTCATCTGCGTAACAGCGTGCCAACAGCGTCTTACATTACCGCTGACTACAACAAGCAGTTTCACTTTATCGCGCCTTTACTTGACGTGATATCTCTATTATTTTCATTATTGCACACATACTTATTCAAGCAGTGTTTAGTTTTACACCTGTGGGCACGTGCAACAAAAGCTGACGCCGAAGAAAGTAGAGCAGATTGAAGCGCGAACTGGCGCCTGGTGACGTAACAGGATCACGCCTGGTCGAGAATTCCAAGACGTGATAGCCTGTAGCCAGCAGTCTGCTGTGCTGAGGTGTGCAGGTAACGGAATATCACAATACTTGGAGCAGGTTCAAATCGTGCCTGCCCGCAAAACTATTCGACTAGGACTAAGGTTCTGAGATTTCATACCCGTTGACGCACACGGGTGATCCAACGAACACCTTTACGGGCGCAAGCTATGCACATTTGTCTGTCGAGTCTTGAACTCTTAATATGTCCTAGGAGCTTGACCCTGAAGTCCTGTAACTGGTGACGTAGGTTATGTACCGTCACGACTCCATTTGTGTGCCTTCTCTTTTCCTTCCTGCCTTTCTAGCTTTCATTATTTCTTTCCTCCTTTCTTTCTTGTGCCCCACGATAATTTCACTGACGAATATCAGTAACTGATATATTATTAGATTATTTAACATATCTTTACACCAAGACTCTTTACAGAACCTCGTATCACACGAAAATATTTGTTACGAAAGCCTGTAACCTGGTCGGGGTTCGACCCGAGTATTTCCAGAGATGTACAGAGAAAACTTCGTCATTAAATAACCCGAGTATCAGGCATTAGTTGTTCCTTCTTCACCGTAACTTATTTTTATTCTTCTGCTGTTTCATTTTACGTACAGGTGGGTTCCACATGTGTAAGGCCGAACACCGGTGCGTAGCGAACAGGAATCCAACCATACACACCGGAGAACATAATGTTCAATTGTTGGCCTGAAAACCTGCTGTCCTAATGTTCGCAAGGTATTTCCTCAGCTAGTTCAGCTACATACAGTGGTTATAATTTGAAGCAGGCCACAACCACTTTCTGCTCAATACATGATCATTATGCCATTTTATACTCAAATAGTCAATAAACAAACCCCACGAAAATCGAATGTATCGGGTCATCAGCGATCCTGATTTCTATTTGAGAGGTCCTGTGTCCCAATCTCATCCTGGAGACCACCTCTCCTGATAAACGTATTTTGTGCTTCTCCTCCGTCCTTGCACCCCAGAATGCGAAGATAGTGCGCCTTGCACAATTTTCCATTTCATTATTCAGTTATCCACCATTCAACATTACTTTATCCTATGACGTTAAGAACATCGTCAAACAACAAAAAATATTCTCTTAATCCAGGGGTGTCTAGGTTTTCTTTAGCAAAGCGCCACAACAGTTATTGCGGGCTGGTTCATAGAAAGAGTTATACCAATAACATGAGGGTAACGTCACCAAGTGACCGTAGTGCAGGCATAGACTAGAATTATTTGCAGATTAGGTGTCTGCCTAACGTAGCCACCTGCATGTGAGAACGATCTGTAGTTTGCCGTAACAAATAACTCGGAGACAAAACAACACCGGGACGCTGCAATGGACTGTAGTCAGCCCAAGCAGGTACCTGCACACTGCTGACTACGTAATGCGGGCAGGTAATCGAACACCTTAATCAGGAAGAGAGATAAAGGATAAAGGCATAAGTGTTTCTCACATGACATCACCTGGGATGTGCTGGCTGATGCAGGCTCCCAGCACGACCGGCTAGGTTTCAAGTTAACCCTTTCAGATATAGTACGATAATAGCAAATTTTTTCGGTAGAATAACGTATTTACTAAAAACATTAAAAGACGGAGGAGCAAGAATAGCTCAGTTGACACAGTGATTGGGGTGCGGGCTCGACGACCGTGAGCTGTTCGATTACCGACAGGGGCGAAGTATTATTCTCTCCTCCCAGACGTCTGGACCGGCTCTGGAGCCCAGCCAACTCCCATTCAGTGAGTAACGAGAGCGACGTCCCTTGGATAAAGCCAAGGGGCATGAAACCGACCACTCACATCTATCCACTGCCGAGGTTAAGAATGAGCGGAGCTATGCCCTCCATTCCCCATGCTTCATGGCGGGACACACGGATGAATTTTACCTTCACCTGCAGGGGAAAAGTTATGCTGAAATAGCCTTTTTCTGAGAACATGGAAGAGACATCAAAGATTCGTTTGCATTGTTTATTTTATTCTCCTCCTCCCTTCCCTTCTTCTCCTAAGAAAACTGCTGATGTTTCTCTTCCTTCTTCCTCTCCTGTCCTCTTACTCACTTCTTGTACCACTTCTTTTATGGTCAATTCCCTTTTTCTTTCCTTCTTCTTTCTTCTTGTCATATTTCCGCTGCGGCTGCTTACGATTCAGAACGCTCTACAGCATCATGTTGCAATTATTGACGGCAATTAAAAAGTACGTAGGTAAAAGTTACAGCGACTATATCACGTTCAATCCCAGTTTCATGAAAATCCATTACAAGTTATTAGGGTGAAAAGGAAAGTTCATGTGGCCATGATGATATCAAAAGCGAAACAGGTAAAAGATGCACCGAATAACAAGAAGTTCCAGTCAGAACTCATAAAGCCAAATCTACAGTTACATATCCCTATACCTAAAATCTTCCACATCAGTTTATGTACTGCATATAAAAGGTAAAGGTAAAGTGATCCCTTTACAGGCCCGGTGTGGCCCAGTGGGTGAGTAGAGGTATAGCTATACTCTTCCATGACCGCGGCACTAGAACGGGGTTAGTGGTCAGCAGCACGCCCCGGCCGCACTTTACCCTCGGGAAAGACCCGGTACCCATTGTACAGGAGGCTGGGTGGGCCCCAGGGCCGGTCTGGACGGGCGGAAAATCTCGTTCCCACCGGGATTCGATCCCGGACCGTCCAGCCCGTAGTCAGTCGCTATACCGACTGAGCTACC
>Ga0123352_10015564_pt1 | contig 12110 bp, 11 predicted proteins | sample TergutLab28metaG_FD_89700 | JGI IMG/M metagenome (GOLD analysis project Ga0123352, IMG submission 89700) | Labiotermes labralis P1 segment gut microbial communities from Petit-Saut dam, French Guiana - Lab288 P1 | ecosystem: Host-associated > Arthropoda: Insects > Digestive system > Gut ... | reverse complement strand
ATGGCCAGCAAGATCACCTGACTTATCAGTGTGTGATTTTTACCTGTGGGGCCACCTTAAGAGTGTGGTGTATTCTGCACCATCACCTCGCACAACTCAAGAACTGAAGCTGTGGATACAGGAAGAGATTTTAAGAATCCCAGTCGATGTGTTACGTACGTCCATGAGTAGTGTTCACAATCAGCTTGCTGAGTGTGAGCAGCGTAATGGACGGCATCTTGAGGATGTAATATTTCAAGTAGAATGATGTATTTCTGTGTTATGTTTCAAGACCACTGATTCACTTATTTTTGCAAATGCTAAAGTATGTACTTCCTTATAAATGTAACTGTATCAAGATATCCAATACTTTTAATTTTTTTTAACACTTAAAATTCGCCCGATTCGCTGGCGGACCCTGTATGTGTTCCCACAAAGTTTCCCAGGCTGGATTTGAACAAGGCATTATAATGAATGTCCCAATACAGCAACTTAAAATGCAGTATTCAATCACACTTCAACTGGTCATAAATGTAGGGATACTTCATAAATTATTCATGCTTCAAGAAATAACTTTTCAATATTTATATAGTATTCAGTAACAGGTAATGATTAAGATACAAATGACAGGATTATTCACAGCCGTAACATTGTATTCTCCATGTTTACAAAAATGTCAAACACAATTTCTACCACCATGTGCACAGATATGAGCAGTATTCTTTTCCATACATAAGAAATCTTGAGGAATCCCACTTTTATATTAACACTGAGCATACAGTAAACTCTAATGAGCTCCAATCAAATGAACTGGCATCCGCACTTATAAAAGTTAATTCTAAAAGCACAAATTGCTCTTACCTCTTCAGGTAGAACTGTTAGTATTTCAAGAAGAATCCATGCAGTTCTTTCAGGAGGGATGTCAGGCAAGTTGGATGGCTGTAAAGTTGCCATCAATTCAGGCACAGCATTTGGCCAATGAACAGGAAGTGTATGAAGAACATAAGCAGACAACTGAAATATAAAACTGAGCCTTACTATAAAAAAGTGGTAATTTCAGTTCAAGATGGCACATAAGGTAGACAATTATCAAGCTACCAACAACTGAGGCATAGCATTTGGCCAATGAACAGGAAGTGTATGAAGAATACACACTGACAACTGAACTACACACAACAGACTTTCTACAAAAAAATCATCAATTTCAGCTAAAGATGCAGAACTCCTGAGATACTATGCCATGCCAGCTAGTAAATTCCCCAATCAGTATAGAGTAACATCACAGAACACCCGCACCTTCAGCAACAGCGCTGTAAGATCTTCAAGTCTTGCAATAATTTTAGGTGCTGGAAACAATGCTACCACAAACCACTTTAATGTCATGTGCATAACTTTTTCAATTCAAGATTATGTGAGCATTTTCAGTAGTAGAAGATATGGAGAACATGAATTTGCAAAGTGCAGATTTCTAGGTCAGTGATGATTGATTAAAGGAACTAAGATAGCGTAGCAGTATGACTACCTATGGGTTAACCAACAAAGAAATCATGGTTTGACTCCACACAGGAGCAACAGTTTTCTCTTCTCCAAAGCATTCAAGCCTGGCTTCAGGACACATCCAGCCTGCTACTGGTAGGCACAGGAGCTGTTTCCTTGGAATTACCGTGTCTGAGACATGAAGGCATTCACCTCCATCTATGGACAAGATTAAGAATGAGTGAAGCTATACCTCCACTGTCCCATGTCTCCAAGGAGTGCAAAAAGACAGCTTGGCTGGACTTTATGAAGATGTGTAGACTCAATGGGAAAATCTGGACCCACCACATGTGTACAAACTACTTACATTGTACTGTTTTTTTCATTTCATTGAATGATGCTGTCCACTGCTAAGCTCAAACAGCAGTGCTCTTTTACACTGTTAAAAACTTAACTGTTAACATCTGATAAAGACAACTCACCATGTGATGGCTGTGGAGCTCATGGACTGATAACAGAAGTTAGATTAAAGACATTAAGCACAGAGCTGCCTGGCACATGGAACGATACTGTTCTTCAGAGTACAAGGAAAGAATAAACATATTAGGTCTCACAGAGGCCTGAAATAATTTCTGTCTCACTGTGGTTAGGGCCAGTTCAGACAGATTGTTCAGTAAAACAAATGTTCTGATGAAAATGCCAGATACTTGATTTCCAAGACTGAGCAATATCATTTTCACTTGCCTTTTAGGTGTTCCTAAACTTTTTTTTCTGTGAAGTTATATTAAGACAAATCCTAGATGTGGATCCAGTATCAAATGGGTTAAGCATTAACACCACTTCAACAATGCCTTAATTTAAGAAACAGTTGTCTGCTTCGGACCAGCTGTTTGCAGTGAGTGTTCCAATGCAAAAGCAGTAATTGATAACCTACATTTTTTCCTGAGAGAAGATTTATATGAAATGACAATCTGTATGTTCCTCCAACTCAAAAAGGTAGAAACTGTCTAATGAGCTTCCTTACATCATTGAAACAGAAAACAAATCTGTGTAATGTGTAGCAACTGTTGCTCAGAGTACTATGCCTCTGACAGGGCAGCAAGAAAGACTATTAAAAGCAATGCAAAACAAGGGCAATACATTCACCATTTTCTGCCAAAGATTTCTCGACATCTCAACTAACACAATAAAAATATTAATACACACAGGCAAGTATTTTAGTTAAGGAACATTAGATACTTACAAGGTTTCATTAAAAGAAAAGAGAAATACCACCTTCAATAATTCTGATATGCAAATTCCAAATCTTGAAAGAAAATGCTTCCAGCACTATGTGGTCTATTCCTTCTACATCAGTACAAAATCTAATATAGGTTCTATTTACTCAAATGTTTACATGTCTTGACATGTACAGGGAGTTCAACTGAAAAACAAACTCAGACACGTGACAAGCTAACCGATGTAACATTTCCGCATATTATATATATATATATATATATATATATATATAAATGTAACTTACTGCATGATAGCGTCAGGGTTGGAAATGACCTCCTTAATGCTCGACATGTTTTGTTTTGAAGAAAATGAAGCACCAGGAAACCACATTCTAAACCTCCTATGATACTTCTCATAAGACCTCTGCCTTCTATCAGTTTCTACAATGAACCCCTCTGTATTAACCCTCTTGCATTGAATAGTCGACTGCAGTCAATATGCAGGGTGATGGTGAGAGAAAATCAAACATCCACTGAAGTCATCAGCCATAAACATGCAATTAATGTGCCACCACTTAATCCTGGGACTTCCGCACAGAACACTGGCCACTTAATCTCAGCTCCACCGAGTTAATCTGCATTGCATACTCACAAACAAGAGATATGTGTGTTACACTGTGCTTCACACATCTATTACAGACAGCAGATTAAACCGGACTGTGTGTGATGAAGGTCATGCAAAGTAGGGGAAGGTGCTGTACCATTGGTCAATGGTTTTCATTTTTCATTGTGAACAGTATTACATGTTGCAAAGCTTCAAATGCTGCATGGTGCACATGTATCTGGCAACTTACATACATTTCTTATTTCAACACTGCTTTGTATGTATGGCTACTGATGACATTTAAAGGGGAAAAGGTGAAGTGAACCCCTGTACACCATATGATTGTACCTTGTGTCACCCTAAGTTCTCCCTTAGGACAGAATTCAAGAGTAGATTAAAGAAAACAGTAAATTTACTTATATTTTACACTTCATGTAGGTACAGGGCCTATAGCCTGCTACATTAATGAATGTGCAACGTTTACATCACTAGGAATATAAACCTTACTAAAGAGAAGTGTAAGCCACCAACATTCTTCCAATAACACTCATTTCATCTACAAATGAATACGACATGTAAAAGATAGCTATATCGAACTTAAAAAAAGTTCAATTACATACATTCTTATACATTTGTGTACCTAAAGAGGCACTAAATGCATTACAGTAAATCAGAAAACATAGCTGTGATGCTTGGCATTGGACATTCCTGCTGGTAATGGGGGTGGAAGCTTCCGTAATATGCCACTATACAAATTGCTGAAATATTAATTTTTGTTGTCAAGGACTAATTTATTGGTATTCTCCAGACAAAGTAAATAGCTAATTCACATTCATATCCATTAAAATAATTCATTACCGCAACTATGTAATATGAAATGTTCCTCTTTACTGCCAGCTTTAATAAAATAAAATCCAAGTTTGCATCATCACCAACTGCAAAACTTTCTCCATTTGTAATTTCTTTTTCACTCACTTGTACACAAAAATCATTACCCAACTCTGCACATGGAATCACTTAGGATTCCTCTTCTCTGGTATGTCTGTCAGAATCCTGCTATTTCCATGCCTTCTTCCCCCAGTTTTTCTTGGTCCAGCTTTAGGGAAGGGTCTTCTTACTTCAAGGGATAATTTCAAAACTCCAGATGTTCCCTTTTCATTGTTGTCCTTGGAGCTTGAAGGAATGCATTGGCTATTTCTATTAAATGACCGTAAGGTCTGTCAGTAACATGGGATGATAGGAATTGATCTTCATCAAAATATTTTTATTTTGGGTCTAAATTTCTGTCATATGAAGCCTCTTTCCCATGTTCTGCTTTGTAAATATCTTGCTGACAGATTTTCCAATAATGCCTGCAACACTGTAAATGGTTACAGGTTTGCCTGGGTTTGACAGTATCCAATCATTAGGCAAGCATTGTAATGCTTTATATGCACCAAAGACAATACAACCCAACAGCTGTAACTTATGTGTTGTATGGGGTGGCAGTGTTAGCAAGAAAATGCCGTTTTATTTTGCCACACTGATGACTAGGATTGAAAACAGGGACTTGCGATTTTCTAAAATCAAGAGAACTTGGTCTTCCTTACAAGGCCTTTCACTTGTGATACAATGCTTCAGATAGTCACAAGACAGCCTCTCATTTGAACAACCTGTTGGGTTGGCACCTCCAACTGAAGCTGTTCCCTGCTCATTTTTACGACTTCAACCCAAAAAAGGCAGGCAGAAAGTTTGTACAAAACATCAACACAGGCAATTGGCATAAAGTGCAAAAACTCCCCACCAGGATCAACATTAATGATGAAACATTAGTCACCTTTAGTTAAAATACTCACAGCAATACAGAGACGATTCAGAACAATTTTGGGACCAACACAGTAACTTGCTATGGCTTCTAACAGCTGCTTCTTCAGAGATGCATATTGTTCAGGGGGAATCTGATGCCATGACTTAACTAACTTTGTGTGAAGAGTTGTTGCTGCAAAGAACTGAACTTCAGCAGACTGGAAATGGAAATGAAAACATTTAATAAAGATCACATAAAATTAAATAATAACAATTTCCATCTGTAAGACTTCAGGCTTTGATATTTACCATCTGGTATATTTATCTGATTTTATCACAAAGTAATGAAAAGTCTTCCAGTGTTTTAGAAGGATATGACATCATCATAGACCCAATTCTGCAGATAAGTCAGATATTAAACAGGGCTGTCTTAACAAATTTAATACAATCTACCTGCCTATTGCACAGACTTCAAGACATAAAACACGTGTCGTTAATATAAAATTTATGTCATCTAGGTTTCAAATACAATAATAAAACATATTTAGCTATGGGGTTAGCAATCTGGAGTAATGCATAAATGGTCACAGGATTCAAATTGTGCAAGTATGATTTTTTTTTTTTTTTTACTTCCTGCAATCGTAAGTCTGTTGTAGAATGCTGATGTTGAAAATGGCATTTTGCCCAACAATACCTCAAATTTTCAACCATCACCACAATGTGTCCTGTCATAATACTCTGTTCAATGGTTCATGGTCAGCAAAACAGCAATGGTGTTACATTCCCCTTAGTATCCAGACCTTGCTCCATACGACTTTTGGTTTCAAGAAAAGCAACTGAATTGCAAAGGGTGTACTTATATTTCATATGATTCTCAGAGCAGTGGTTATTCCATATACAGCATTAACTGGTTGCTTTTTTGTAATGTGTTTACAATGCAGCACCAACAGAATCGTCTATAAATACGTCACATTCATTTTAGTCTGCAAAGCGTTCCTAAGGTTCCAGAGATTATGCAAAATTCATTGCACACCTTTAGTTACTAACATTACAAAGGGAAATTTGAATATGCTTCAAAAGGTTGTGGAATCATTGCTCTCAGAATATGAGCCCCCACACAGTGCTCTGAAGGTAAAATAGGGAAAAATGAGGTCTTGTAAACTAACGTGCAAATACATTCCCATAAGTTCCAGGTACAACCTCAAAATGTATATGAATATTTGTACTGTAGCCTCAAACAAAATTCACATAAGTAACATCTTAAGATAAAGTATCAGTTCAATAACAATATTCGTCTAGGAGTTCACAGCAATGTAAATTTCTAAAACTGAAGTTTTCCACCAAAACAGGTAAATGTGTAGTATCATGCAATTCTGCCAAAAATTATTCCTTTATTTCAAAATATGAAGCTCAAGGTTATAAAAGGAATAATGTTTAGACAACAAGTTGGCCATCACAATTGACTTTTTTTAATGTGAATAATGAGTTCATGATGGTACAGCATGTACTCTACAACACACTGTCATGTCCTGACATACCTTAACCCAACCTACTTAAGACTTGTCCATCATCAGTTTCCCTCCTTGCTTAGAGCTTTACTCTGCTTCTAGACTTGCTTGAAGCATCAATGACCTTCCAAAATTCTTTGATTAACTTCTCTCCAATTTTGTCTTGCAACGTACTCAAAATTAAGTTTTCAAAAAGAGGTTCTTGGGACACAGTCCATACATTCTTATTAGTAAGGTAATATTTAATATTTTATTAATGTTACATTCTTACCACAATATGCAAGGCTTTGGCTCTTTTCATTTATGGTTACATGCCATGGAGTGGAAACAACTGCGATCATAAATGTGGGGCATCTGTTCCCTGAATCAGTTCTGTATTTTAGTTAAGTCATTTGTTTGTTACTTTGCTTTATTTCTTTAACAAACACTATTATTAAACTAACTCCTACATGAAAGTATAAGTGTTGCATGCATCGCTTACAATCCACAAGGTACCCATATAGCAGTAATTTGGTAGGGTTAACACAGATGGGGATGACATGGCATTTTAAAGAAAACATTTCTGCTGTACTAACACATGAAAATAGAACTGTTATTTCACACTGCAAGATTGTGATGAAATTTCATTTCATCTTTTCCAGTGACACTAGTAATTTTTCTTAAAGACAATATTAATCAGCCAAGAAATAATCTGTCTCTGACAGTTGCGCAGCTCAATATAAAAAAATGGGAAAATTTTCTCAACCTCACATTACTCCAACAGGACTTCAGAGTGCCAGGAGAGAGATATTTCTCAGCCACTTAAGGGATGAGCCCATGCCATACTGCAGATGAATACTTAAATGATTTGCTGCATGAACAAGGTCGCACAAACCTCATCCAGACCAAACCACAACTCCAAAAAGCTTATTGACTGCAAACACTGTAATTCAGTTTTGTATGTATTACTCACTGTACCGTTTTCCATATACAAGGGTAACATCAAGAAGAAAGAAGCTGTTATTTCACAGATTTTCAGGAGTCAGCCTCATCAGTGCAAACCAGAAACAACAGCGAATTGATAAATTGTGTACAAAGATATTTGTGAATAGAGTTGGTGAAATGACACAGACCTACTGTTCATGCATCATCTGTGACAGAAAATTGCAAAGTTTAATATATATCTGGTAGATAGCAGTACCCCTTCTTCTCCACTGCAGTGCATCCAAGTCTCTGCAAATCATCAGCTCAGTCACATGAACCTGCATGGGAGGAAAAGTGCATGGAGTGGCTTATCAAAATGAAACTGTATAAACTGTATATTCATCAGGTCTGAAGATGTTACAAAACAACATATTATAAGCTGCCACTACTGAGACAAGTGACACATGCCTGGAACACACATTTTAACCCTAGGCACCAGAATTAATTGCCCAGTGGGATTGCAGAGTACTGGAATTTAAAGGACACCAGCATAAGGAGGGCCAGTAAATGCCATCACCTTAACCTGAGACCCAGCATTTTGAGCATCACACTGCATGACGGGTGTATCTGGCATTAGGCACCATAGGGTTGTGGCCAAAAGTGCTGCACAAGAAGGGTGTAAGGCATCCAAGTGTCTCACAAAAATTTTGAAGACACATATGATGTCTCCTGACACATGCTACAGCAAATTAGCTGCAAATGCTGCATTTGAAAGTACCCAGGGTACTGCAAAAATGTATGCATCTGAAAGCTTCCAAGGTGCAAGTGATAATAGCAAGTACCAAATCTACAAAGGCCACACTTAAGAAGTTGAAAAAGACAACAAATACCTGTTGAAAATTAAGTACTTGACAGAAATGCATACTGTGTTTCATTGAAGGTACACATAAGAATGTATGCACTTAGGAATCAGAAAACCCTTATGCTGCAGTGCAGCACATTAGGAACAGCTCCAAAGTTAAAGTATGGTGTGGAATGCTGTAAGATTATCTGATTGGTTCACTTTTCTAAGCCACTACTTACACATGATCAAAAACTTTACTAACCACAGTTACAAGAACAACCATGTGCCGTGTTCTTCTCACAAGAAAGTGTGCCACAAACAATGCAGCCTAAACTGTGGGTGCCTATCTTAATCAGCACTCCCAAAACCAATGGATCAGCTGCATTAGTCCCACTCTTGGCCAGTCAGATCACCAAAGCACACACCCTGTGCCTTCTTCCTATCAAGAGATGTGTAGCAAACTCCAGTGGTCAATACCAAAGATATGAAAAAAAGAAATGAGGCTGCTATTGTGCCTGTTGATACTGACATGCTGTAGCACATATGGCTGAAGACAAAGTGTCGCTTGGACATTGTAAACGTGACAAATGGTGCCATTATAGAATTATGTGTAATGTTCAGAACTAACTTGTCTGTCTTTTCATAAAGCTCATTCATTCATTCAATCATTCCACTGACATGTGCAGAATGCAAAGATTCCTTACCATTCTCAGGAGCTTCTTCCATTCCTCTCTGTTATATACCCTTCCCTTCTACCCTTTTCCACCAACTAGTCTTCCACCTCCCTCACTTCATCTTGCCATCTATTTTTTGGTCTACCTTTCAGCCTTGTTGCTTTCAAATTTATACATAATACTTTTTTGGGAATTCCATTTTCTTCCATTCCCTATACATGCCCAAACCAACATAATCTATTTAACCTTACTGTCTCTGTTATAGTAGGTGTTTTAACTCTTGCATGAATTTCTTTACTGGTTAATATCCTCCAATTTTCTTTTTCATTGTCATACACTGGGCCTGAAATTCTTCTATACACTTTCCTTTAAAAAATGTTCTATTGCTTTCTATCTCTCTTTGTTAGTGTCCAAGTTTCTGATGCATATGTTAACATTTTGTCTATTATTGTGTCCTTTAGTCTTAATTTTAGTTTCTTTGATATGTTTTTATTTCTAAAAAATTTTTGTAACATAAAATGTTTTGTTAGCATTGTTTATTCTTTCTTGCAAGTCTATTTGGTTATTGTTATTTTCATTAAGTATAACTCCTAAACATTTAAAAATTTCCACTCTTTCAAATTTGTAATTTTTTATTTTCAAAGTCCCATTTTATTTTTCTTTAAACTGCTTTTCTTTTCCAATATCATATACTTTGTCTTTTCATGGTTCATCTGTAGTCCGAACTTTCTGGCAATGTTTTCCATTTCTACAAAAAGTTTTCTTATTTCTATTTCATTTTTCCCAATTAATGCAATGTCATCTGCATATGCTAATATATTCAATTGTTCTTTACCAATCTTTATACCACTAGGAGCCATTTTTATACTTTGTATCACTTTTTGTAATGCTAAACTGAATAATATTGGTGATACAGAGTCACCCTGTTTCAATCCTGTTTTATTTTCAAAAGAGGATGAGAGTGTTCCATCTAGTCTAACTGCACTTCTTGTATTTTGTACACGTTTTACACATATTTATTAATTTTTTGGGGATCTGAACTGCTTCCATCCATTTCCACAGCGTGTCTCTTATGTATAGTCATATGCCTTTTGAAAATCAATAAATAAATGTTGTACACTCTGATTATATTCCCAAACTTCCTTGTTTATTATTTTCAATATAAATATGTTGTCAATTACAGATCTTCAATACCTGAATGCATTCTGATAGTCCCCAGTAATTTTTTCAATACATGGTTTAATTATCTCCAAAAGTATTGCCAAAATTTTGTAAGCTGCATTTCCTAATGTTATTCCTCTGTAATTCTCATGCTTATCTCTATCTCCTTTTTTGTATATAGGAACTCTTATTGTTTCTTTCCATTCTTCAGGTATTCTGTCCTCCTCCCAAAGTAATCTTACTAGTGCATAAATTCTATTCAGTAGTTTATTTCCTCCATATTTAATTAATTCCAGGCATATCCCATCAGTTCCAGGCGCCCTGTTATTTTTTAAATTTCTCATTGCCCTTTTCACATCTTCTATAGTAAGTCCTTCTACTTCAACTTCATTAATTTCTCTACTTCCTATTTTAATTAATTCCTTTGGCTCTTCTGTGTTTAATAATTTATCAAAATATACTTTCCATATTTCTGCTCTCTCTTTGGTATTCATTCCCAATTCTCTCTTTTTGTTTCTAATCATGTTAAATTTATGTTGATATCCTTTCTTAAATTGGTTTATTGTTTGATACATTTTCCTTGGGTTATTATACTCTTGCTCTTCTTCTATTGATTCTATTACATTTTTAATGTATAGCTTTTTCTTTTTCCTAATTATTTTGTGTGCTTCTTTTCTTTTATGGTGATACTCCTGCTCTTCATTCTCCCTTCTTCCGTTCATTAATCACTTTTCTCTTGCTTTCTTCATTTCTTCTATTGTAATTTTGCATTCCTCATCATACCATCTATTTTTAGCATTTCCATGCTTTCATCCTTTTCTATTGGTTGTTTTTTGTTTCCTTGATTATTGTTTGAATGTTTTCCCCTTTTCATTAATATTATTGTCAATATTATCTTCATCTTGCATATTTTCCAATACTTCAAACCTATTATTAAGTTGTATAGCATATTCTTGTTTCCACTTTGAATTTTGAAAAATATTCACAATTTTTTTTCTCACTATATTTCTTTTCAGTTTTTACCATCAATTTCACTTGAGAGTTTATCTTCAGTAAGGTGTGATCTGATCCAATGTCTGGTCCCCCTTGTGCTCTGATGTCTGTTATTGCACTTCTAAATCTGTTACTAATTAAGACATGATCTATTTGATTCTCTGTCCTACAGTCTGCTGAATACAATGTCTCTTTGTGGATATCTTTATGTGGAAATGTTGTACTTCTTACATTACAACCTTTAGATATTGCGAATTAAATAATTTGTATTCCATTGTTGTTGGTTTCATTATGTAAACTTTCATTGCCAATGGTGGGCTTGTATACGTCTTCTTTACCAACTTTTGCATTAAAATCTCCAAGTATTATTTTAATGTTTGAATTAGCTATTTGATTTATATTTTGCTCTAATAAATTACACAATTCTTCTTTTACCTCTTCCGTTTTTTTGTTTGTTGGTGCATGTACATTTATCAAGGTACAGGAGATTAGCTTTTAATCTCAAATAACACATTCTTTCATTTTAAAAATTCTTTAACATATTTTAAAAATTCTCTTACATAACATTTGCGGGCAAAGTCACGTTTTTTGTTTTCTGATCCGCTATTTAATAATGTAAAGTTATCAAATTTTTGTATACCACTTCCCAATCGTGTTTCTTGAAGTGCTACTACATCAAAATCTAACTTTGACAGCTCCTTATGAAGTACTTTCAGTGCTCCTGACCAGAATAAGCTTCTCACATTCCATGTTCCAATATTCATGTTCCTTTTCCACATTCATGTTTCATCATCATTTACCTCCTTCTTCCAAGGTTCTTTTGAAAAATTCGTAACCATGGAGGTGGGGAAGCCGGAGGGAAAGAGACCACTGGAGAGGCCTAGGCATAGATGGGTGGATAATATTAGGATGGATCTCCAGGAGGTGGGATGTGGGTATATGGACTGGATTGGGCTGGCCCAGGAT
>Ga0123352_10015563_pt1 | contig 12111 bp, 9 predicted proteins | sample TergutLab28metaG_FD_89700 | JGI IMG/M metagenome (GOLD analysis project Ga0123352, IMG submission 89700) | Labiotermes labralis P1 segment gut microbial communities from Petit-Saut dam, French Guiana - Lab288 P1 | ecosystem: Host-associated > Arthropoda: Insects > Digestive system > Gut ... | reverse complement strand
TGAAACTATTTCATCTGTAAAGGTAAAGTGATCCTGTTACAGGCCCGGTGTGGCCCAGAGGGTGGGTAGGGGTATAGCTCTACCCTTCCATGACCGCGGCACTAGAAGGGGGTTAGTGGTCAGCAACAGGCCCCGGCCGCACTTTACCCCCGGGAAAGACTCGGTACCCGTTGTACAGGAGGCTGGGTGGGCCCCAGGGCCGGTCTGGACGGGCGGAAAATCTCGTCCCCACCGGGATTCGATCCCGGACCGTTCAGCCCGTAGTCATTCGCTATACCGACTGAGCTACCTGGCCCACCTATTTGGTCTGTACTTGGTGTAAAGAGAAATGGTGGCAACTGGATCAGCCGCCACTGCTGTGTCTAAATCAGGAAGTTACGGAGTCACATGTTGAAGCAGCGTTGTCATACTGCTGATGCTTCCAAGGTCACATGCGTGGCCGGGGCCGTCTCTGTCTAGCACATGGAGTAGGTCAGGGTCTGCGAGACGGGTTGCGTGACTCCCCTGCGATGTCAATGTCACACGAACCCCGCCGCTTGACATTAAAGATTCCTGGACAGCAAGCTTGCCCTCGTGGTCGCCACCTGATCCTATGAAATTAGTCAGCTCGACATATTTTCCGCATCGTCTGTATTTCGACTGATACGTTTCTTTGTGTTTCATTATCTCATAATTTTCCGCTTTGATCATATGACTGCGGGCGACGCACTTTGCACTGGTAAAGGCAGTCCAGGTTCTGCGCCATCAACGGGTATGGAAGGATGAAGGTAGAGCTCCATGTATTCTTGAACCACAGCGCTACATATAGCTTCAAACACCGTCCCCTTGGGACATCTCCGGAATGTCTATTGGACGGAAGACTGGGGGAAGCCCACAGCTAACCTGGTTGTTGTTGTGAAGTGTAGGATACCTGCCGGCAATCGAACTCCGAATGCCTGGTCAGTACAGCCAGTCATTTTAGTCACAGTTGTTTACTACTGTAGATTATGGATGTTGTTACTGAAGGATACTGAGGCACCACGCACATACAGTTTCCTCCATAGTACAACATACTCGTAGACCTGTGGTCCTTCATGAAGAGAGTTAAATCTTCTTCTTTTTCCTCCTCCTCCACCTCCTGCTATTCATTAAAAAGAACTAGGTCAAGATGTTCTGCCGTTTTTTCTCGAGTATTCGGCGTTGCAACAGTTTAAATGAGTGTATAAATCTAATGGCATTTTTTGTCTACATCGGTACACTCTTCCTGTTTCATTAATATCAGCCGATGTCACTTGAATGATATTACCTTCAGGCGGCCTTCAGTACATATATAGAAAGTAGCTAATCTGCGATGTTCCTAAACATAATCCTTGTGTCTTAGTATCGCAATGTCGCTTCCAACTTCAGTTTCCAGCTGTGTATGCCTATCTTGACATTGGCATTCTCTGTTTGTATCTCGACAAAGCTAGAAAGCGTTCCAAAGTCGTCAGATATTTTACAGCATCAATTCTTGCAGCTAAATTATTTCCAGTAATGTTAATGTACTTTTCTGGACTCTTCTCCATTTTTAATGACCAAAGGGTATATTGTGTTTAAAATAAAGAAGCAGTGCTGCTTATTTAATTAGCAGTATGGGAAATTCATTTTGGAAACTGAACACCGTCTGTTTGAACCTCAGTAGTTAGTTGGTTTAGTCACTGGATGCTTAATCCGACCCAATAAAGTGGGTAAGGTAGCAAGTGGACAGTTGCGTCCGGTCACGATGTCATGAATGGAAAGATGGGTAAGACTGTGCATTGTCACGAGATAACACCCACTAATTAAATCTCCGTTTCTCACTCTTTTGACATCGAACGCCACCTCTTAACGTCAGAATTCCCAAATGAAACGTGGTTGGCTGCCTCTCTCCAGGCATCTCGTTGCAGAAATCAGCGGTGATGATGACATGCCACGGTTTGGATCATCTTTAGCGGAAATTGACATTATGTTGAATAAACCACTCAAAACTTTAAGAATGCGATATTTGTTACATTACGCCCAGTAAACTGGCACATAGGGACCAACGTTTCTGGAGAGCTTGCAACTGAAATCTTCAGGGTAGTACAAGTACCCTGAAGATTTACGCAAAGAGTTTCTTCGAAACGTTGGTAACTGTATACCAATATACACGGCGTCATACCCAAGAAGATTAGAATCACCAGTATCGCTGCGAGAACTTCAAATCGCCGCCCAAGTGTTCTTGTTCATTCTCTTCCAAATGCAGATTTCTAAAGCACTTATTAGGTATTCACTCTTCTGGGATGTTACCCAGTTTTGATTGGTAGCTACCGACGTTTCGGAACAGCCTGTCGGTCCCCTTGAGCCTTGAAGATGTGACTAGTAGTCTGTCCCGAAACGTCGGTAACTATCTGGCAATAAACGCCGTGTAACGTCCCAGAAGGGCGAAGATCTCTTTTACACCGCTGCATAAGCCTGAAATCGCGCAAGTACTTGGTGGCTTTCTGTGGCCGTCCTTCCCAAGTTTCACACGTTGCTCCTCGCGAGCACCGGTGGGACTACACAAAACAGTTTTTTACAGATACGCTCCTTAGATCCAGGGTGACGTAAGAAATGACTGTCAGCATGTGTAGTCTGTTGCTCCTCTAGTCCGTATGGGATAGCACCCTGCCACGGTCTGGAAGGCCCGGGGTGTGAACCCCGGTGGGAGGATGAGGTGTTCTCTTCTCAGTACCCTTTAAAACCGATGCTGGGGTCCACCCAGCCTTCCCTACAATGCGTACCGACCGCTTTCGTGCCTCTGCGCCTCAGCATAGCATGCTACGGGGAAACCTGCATTACTGACAGTGCAACAAATAATCCCTGGGAATCCGAGATCAGTCCATGGACATGATCTTATTATGCATTCACAGTTCAAGTAACAATTCGAAATGTAATTACTTTCAGTTTTCACTTTCGTGCGAACTGAGATACATGAGAACGAACGCACCAATATGTTGAAGGCTTAATGTCCTTGCTTTATTATTAACATTGAGTTTAAGATCGGCAATCGCTTTAAGATCTGTAGAAACTAGCCTTGTTGGTAGACATGTTGACCCTGTAGGCACTGAAAATAAAATAAGACATTTATAATTGACTTTTCTGGAAGAGTGTGTCTAAGAAACAACATACGAGCATTCGAAGTAAAGCGAATTGCTACGAAGGTGTTACATTTTCAGTACTGACTTCCGTTCAGCAACGTGACGGAATAAAAAATTAATGAAAAATATCGGTATCTATGTTTGGCCTTGCATGTTGGTCATGCAACTTCCTCATAGTTTTATGCGCTTCGTGTCGCTGTGTTCACGGCATGCGCCTAGAGTGAGCCGGGATAGCTCAGCATAGTGACTATAATAGGGCATGGCGACCGAGGGATCGCAGTTTGATTCGTGGAAAGCCAAAAACTTTTCCAATCCAAAGCACCTACCCGGGTTAGTCCATGTGAGATTTGTGGTGGACTCGAATACTTCGGCTGTCCTCTGTCAGTACCATTCCACAGTTCCTATCTACTCATTCATTCATCCACCACCGACGCTATGAGAGCGTATTTAAATAACACGTTTAAGTAAAGAATTAAAATCAGTAATCTAGAATGGCTTTGGAATACATCCATCCAGCCTCAGGCTTCTCCCTATAGACGTGGCCACCGGCGCGTGAAGATTCATGTCCAAACGACTGCCGATGTTAAGAATGTGTGGCGCTATATCTATGCTCCCTCATACGCCTTCAAGGCGTGGTGCTGAATTAAGTACAGGGACAGCTTTACCTTTTACCTTTTACACATTTAGAGAGGGAGGAAGCTTGGCCCTGATCCGTTTTGGAAGTGGCAGTGAAAGGAAAGGCACAGGCGGTCCTCGTTTGTCGCTCCCCCGAACTACGTCATTACGATTTAAGGATGTTTTTGCTAGGGGGATCTTCAGCGGCCATACTCTCGGGCATTTTAAAATCAATTATTGTGGTACAGTATGCTCTGTTCTAGGCTGTTTTGATTCACGTTGCGATTTTCAGGACCGTAACTCCAATATGCAATGAGGACCTACTGAAATTCAAGGTGGCATGCCGATCTGAGGCACGCAGTAGGAATGCTACGACTCCAGTGATTCGAAGTTGAGGCTGTCCTAATGTACAGAGGCAAAATCCTAAGCGAAAATTTTCTCCCCCAAAAATATTTCGTGTGTAAGAAGTGCAGTCGCATTGGTGTTTCTCAACCCATGGTCCCTGAATTGTAGTTAACATCATTATGCCTTCCTTGCTGTGTTGTTTTCGTAATTTTAAAATAGCGTACTCAGTTCAACACTACCAATATTGTCCATTAATTTCAAACTGAAATTGACATCGTACCTGAAGTGGCCAAGAGGGTCCTACCGCTATTTTATATTACCAATAATTTTCGTTGTAACTTAAAATGACAATGTGGCATTTGTGTGTATACGTTTGCTCGCAGGTGAACCCAGTGCAGTGACCAGGAGGGTGATGCAGCCGCGAGTTGTCCTTCGAACGGAGCGCAAGACAGAAGTATGTGAACGACACGTGAACCAACTGCTGGTGCGTGGCGAACACGTTGCCCTTATCTCCGTATTGGACCTCTGAGGGAACAGGATTTCAGCTTTTCTTTCCTTCACATTCTTCAGAAAACGGGAATAAGATGCTATCCTATTGGTACGGTCACAAAAACTTTATTTTTGGAAATGAATTATTGCCATATTGTGAGAATTAAAAAATGGCCGTATGTAAATAATCTAAAATACACTAATTTTGATGTCAGTTATGACTTCTTTTATTGTGCATGTGCCATTACTATATTTGTTTTTATTTATCTGATAGTTTGATATTTTTGTGACAACTAGTATTTCGACATGGGATGTTTATTGATTTAATGCTGTAGCTGATGCAAAGTGGTCTTACAGTTGTGTTTATACTTGTAATTTCACGACACAGTATATGTGATCCCACGTTGCGTGGGCTAACTGTAACCGCAAAAGCGAAGGTATGCCATTTGTTATTTATTGTCCGTCGTACACAACACTGTGGTGCAAAGTTAAGTTATACAACAATTAACAAAGCTTTGTTAATTGTTGTATAACTTAACTTTGTACCACAGTGTTGTGTACGACGGACAATAAATAACAAATTGTTATATTGGCACAACGGGGTTGAAAACCCTCAATTTAGAAGGTATGCAGTTTAGAGTTGCTACAGCAGAAACACAAACAATTTCGTTCAGAGTACAAATTCAACACCCAAATGGCGGTATGTGACAGATGTAAAGTTAGGAGTATTGGAGTATTTCTCCAGAAATAGTTTTATATACAGTTTTTGGATGGGTGGTGGTCTTGAGAGCCGCTGCATAGGTCGACCACCACCCATCCAAAAACTCGGTGCAGAAAACCATATGCTGCAGCTCAACATCTAATGCTCCTGATGATGGGCGTATGTACCCGAAACATGTCGAGCTAAGAATACGTCAATAAAATTACCTAGTTGCATCGAGTTGGCGTTTCACATTATTTCATTTGAAAGATTTGAGTCTATTTTACTTCATCGTAGCAGCATGACGAATAAGTAATAATGGCTGACATGAGACTTGGAATTGTTCACTGTTTTGTAATATTTATTTTTCTAACTGGTTGTTCTTTGTGACTGAGATACAGAATATAATAGTTCCGTTAGGTTGGCGGTATGCGTTTTGTTTATGAAACTTGTTCAGTGTGCTGAAGTCAAGAAGGCATAATTTAATAAAGTATAGCTTTCCGTCTCTTTAAAACACACGTGCATCTTCCCTGACTGTAATTTTTTGGCACGAAGTGAAGGCATTATGGCTTCTAGTGCGGTCTGTCCTTATATGTCGTCGCTGAAAAAAATTTGACAGGTCACCGACGCACTTTTCTGAACGCTTGGGTGTCGAAATATTTCTCCCATCAAAGTGAGTTATAATTCTGTAAAGAGCCAAAATTAACTGGGAGCCAGATCTGGTGAATACGGGGTATGTTCCAGTCCAGCAGTAGATCGTGCAGCTGTAACGTGACTGACACACAGTGCTTGGTGAACTGGAACGTCTTCATGAAGGAGGAACCAATTGTTGCGCCAAAGTTCAAGCCCTTTTCTAAGCACCGCTACGTGTAATATCGTCCGTATTTCTACATAATCAGCCTGGCTGGCCGCTTCGCCTTCGAGGGAAACAATACTCCTGACATTGAAAAAAGTGATAAGCATTGTCTTTATTTGTGATATCGTCATGCTAGGATTTCTGGGTCTTGGAGATGACGGTGTTTTCCACTGCGTGCTGCTCTGTTACGTTCTGGTTTATTCTGAAAACACCACGTTTCATCTCGAGTGATAACTTTCGACAAGACATTGTTCAGTAATTTCCTAATCAAATCGGAACACAACACTTTTTTTAGTCAAAAAGTCTTGGGACCTTCACCGCCGAAACTCTTTAATTGCACAAATAACCTCTTATAAGTTCGTCTGTATTCAGTTCTTGAGTCACTTCTTGGGCACTTGACGTCTGTCTGAACCAACAAGATTCCGACCTTTTTCAGTATCTTCATAGAATCTGTGTGTTTTCGACGACGGCTTCTATCTGTAGTCTTCACGTTCTCTTAACCCACTCTGAACCGTTTATACCAGTCGAAAACACTTCACTTATTCACATTTGCCTGCTCCATATGCTTCAGAGAGCTTTACACACGTTTTACTTCCACTTTTGCCTAATTTCAAACAACATTTAATATTAACTCTTTGCTCTAATTCCCGATTAATCATTTTTCAACGACGGATATGAAAGCACGCCTTATTTCTGCCAAAGCTTTGACACAATTGACGCTAGTGTGATGAAATCGCAGCGTGCGGAAGTCGAAATATGCAAGAACACGATTTCTACACTCTCTTATGTATCAGGATAGGGCGTGCTGTAAAGTTATTCCGGGAACTTAATAGCCACATCTTGTATGAACAACTTTACATGAAGCTGAATATCAGAAACGGCACACCGTACAAGCAAACAGAAATAAGCCCTTTTTCTTGCACAGCTCACGAAGGTAAGCGCACAACTTTAAATATTCTTCAATGCGTTGAGTACCGAACAAAATAAATGATAAAATAATGTCTGATACTATATATAGAGAGAACGGCTTCTCAAAAACGCAATTCGAAAATTTTCAGCTGTCGCTTTTAAATTTCCTCTGATAATAAGTCTTCACGCCACTTACCGAACAATAATGGTCATCCTCGGTCACCACATTTATTATGAAATCAATCAGTAAGTCAGACGAACAGCGTCAAATGGTCAGACGACGGTAATATGTTAGACAGGATGTCGGAGGTCGCGGTCGTGCCTGATTTAAGGTGTTATCCCGAATATGCCTGTGGGCTGACAAAAACTATGAAAAATCTCGGGTTGGCCGGTACCCTGGCCTAGATTCGAACCGAGCATCTCCAGAAGAGAAGTGAAAGCGTACTGTTTCAGCCAGTTTGCTCGGTTGTGACCAAACGACTTTCTTACCTCTGTAACTAGAAAAGTCACCAGAATACTTCCGAAGAGGACCAGGACACTAGGGCTAGTAGTTACTGCTGCTGGCTAGCTAGCTGGCTGGCTGTATGCCGTCCAAAAGGAAACTGCTGATAATTTTAATTATCGGGTAATGGTGTGCTTAGGAATGTTGCCCAAATGAAATGCCATTTCGGTCTGGCGTTGTTTAAAAAACACACCTGTGAATCGTCCCTGTGCAAATTATCCGGTAGAAACGAGCTTGGCGCCTGCAGCTGTCTGTACTACGTGATCGCCTTGAGTACCAGTCATATGCCGATTCTAAATGTCTAAGCAAGGTTACAGCAAGTTTCTTCCCTCTCCAGCCTCTTCTACTTGCTGTAGGCCTACGTGCCTAGTACAAACAAAGACTGGCGTTTAAACATTTATACGTTCAGTCCTTCAGATGAAATGATAAATGACCGGGCTCTTTCAGTCTAGAAATTGAATCGGTGAGTTGGAAACAGGAACATGGCAAATGGTTGAAAGGCGGACATATTCCATTTTTCAGGTAATTGTTTTTGTTATGAACATTACTGCATTAGTAGCAGTGTTTGTCAACCGGTGGCGAGTGTAGTCTATGTTCTTGTAACACAGCTAGAACAGCTATTATTCCACATCTCGCTACGTGTGCTTTTTATCATTTACTTTCACTGACCAAATACTCTATATTTACATAGAACTATTAAACCTACGTTTTCGCAGTTACTCCTCTCTTTTCATGAGACGGGGAATTGTTTACAGCTCGAATTAAACATTTCATGTACCGTCATTCGTATTATGATTATTTACTTTATTACGTTCAGTAGGAATAACTAAGACGTGCCTTCGAGTTTAATACCACAAAACAATTATGATACTGAAAATTAGCATGTTTAGACGCGCTTTAACAAGGAGATTTGTATATTATTATTTGCACTGTGCAAAACGTGACAGACAGGTTACCGGCCTTCAGAGTACTCACTGTCGTTCTATCGATCTGTCAGTTATAAAAGGTTGAGAATGTACTAGTGTACAGGAGACTCAATGCTAAATTAGTAGCACTGGCATTCCCCTCTACACATACTGTACGTGGGCACATTCTTTAACCCGTTTCTGATTAGTCTGGAGCACACTTGAATTAAATTTTACCATTTGCAATTTCCAGTAAAAGCGAAGACCAAACTGATTCTTAAATGTTTCCAATTTATTGTTTACCCTAAGAGCTGTTTCAGTAGCAAAGAACTGAAAACATCGGGAAGGAGAAGCTTTATTTCATGTGCCGTGACGTTTTATGGTGGTTTTCAAGCAGAAAACAACTTACATATTTCGTGTAGGCCACATCACTCTGTGTGTGCGTGCGTGTGTATCCTGTTGGAACGAATGTATAACTTTTGAAACATATGGAGGATTTTCATGAATTTTGGTATGAATTGTGTACCATTAGTGGTTGACATGGTGCCCTCCTTGTTTAAATTCCCGCATCCAGCGACGAAAACATGGCGGCTGAGCGCATTTCAGAAGTATGGTGAGTGCTACGCCTATTCAGTGCGGGCATTAAGTATCTAAACAAATTGTGATGTATTCAAGAAAAGTGCAACTTTCAGTTTGGCTATTTTGCCGATATCGATTTTAAGATTTGATGCGATCCGTTCTAAAATTAAATCTGAGACAGAAACATTTCAGTGTCCCTATGTCAGTTTTGTACGTAATTTTCATCTGCTTTAGTAACTTATCTACCACAGATCTGAAATAGTGCAACCCTTAAACCGCAGTCAGAACTGACTGTCGAAGATCAACATAGAGGGTTTAGGTTCACATTTCTGTAGCAGAACTGTGCTCTGGGTCATTGGCTAAGACATCTGAAGCACAATTGTATTCTCCCCCCAGTGGTTCTCAACCTTTTCTTGGTTCAGGGACCGATAACATACCAGCAGGTTTTCTGAGGACCTGTCTGACGTTTCACAGTACAAATGATTCTACACGTTATTTATTACTACAACATCCAAACGCATTTATTTTCAATATAAAAATTGTAAATCTATGTGGTAATAAAGTCGAAATGTCTTCGTAATCGGAAAACGTACCCAATTAAACATCATGCGTAAAGGCGTATAAAATAATTTGAGTTCTGAAACACGTTACTCTTCCAAAGATCTGAGGCGAAAGGGGAAAAATAATATCCAGTATAGAATTTTTAACGTTAAAAGGGAACGGAAAATTAAATGAAGCTATTTGCCCAAACATTAATTTTTTCTACTTTTGAATGTGTGTATGTGTGCGTGTATGTATGTATATATACATACATACACATACAAATATACATACACATATGCATAAATAAGTAAATGAAGCGTCAACTAGAATCTGCGAAACAGCAAAAGCAATCCGCATACTAAAAACTGAGATACAGTGCTTTCCTGCACATTGTGAATGAACTGTGACAGCGTTGCATTTGATGTGCAGTGCGCACTTGGATTTCACTTTCAACTAAGCCACCGCTAAAATACTGAGATCTTGTCACAGTTTTAACTGTCCTCAGCAGAAGCGCATGTCACTAAAATTTCATCGCCCCCAAGATGCCGTTGCACTGATCATAAAAAGAAACGGAAATACAAACTTGCACACCAAATATCTATTTGCACAACACAGTAATACACTCTGGACCCCACTGCTGCAGTTGGTTTGCATCATCATCATCTTTTCATCATCACCATCATCAATCACCATCAGAAGGAGAAAGAACGACAATTCATGACTAACCTACCGCAGGCAAACACAACTTTCACTGTCAGTGAAAGTGAGACCCACTTTTCCCTAGATTTCACTCATACACCGTGGAAGTGACTGAGATACTTCATCTTCCCATTCTTTTCCAGAGATTAGACGATTACATGAAGGATAAAGCGTTGTACACAGCGTGACACAATGCAGTTAACTACACTGTTGCCAGGTATTTGCGTGGGTAGAATTATTTCGACCGTGGATCAAAGTAAAATGTACATTGGAATGAGATGTATGAATATTGTTGATTGCCTCCTGGTTTTCTGAGCAACTATCTGTCACCTGTAATGGCTATGTCGTATCTAATGGGCAGTGCCCTAATGTCTATAAGCAGGAGTGAACCAATTTGCCAAAAATATAGAAACCACCTCAAAATTGTAGCCGGCAGAAGGGTGACTGGAAACAGTTCCATACCGAAAACCACAGATATTAAACCCCACCGTACAAAATTCAGTCGTCACTGCGAAGTGGCGCCCAGGATTTGTGCATCCCTGACTTTAAGTAAAGAAATTATTTTGGTTGAAAGAAATGAAAGGGGGGGGGGGGAAAGTCCTGCTCAGAAACGAAGTTGTTTACATTGTTTATGTTGTGTGGAGTTATCGTATGTTTAATGACGCTATTAGTAGCTCACACTACACAACTACCGTTGAATGATATGCTGACAATGAGTTGGAAATGATGTGGAAGTTAATAAACAGGCCTTGCAGTGAGTTCTCCTTTCAGACGTAGTGCACTACGGCGTAATTGCGTCGGATATGTCACATTTCATGAGACACATTGGAAAATTTCGGTCATGGCCTGTTTTCCAACATTCTCCAGATGAGTTCAGAAAACCTTCTGGCACCACAGACACCTCACTTCTAGAACACACACCAGACTGAGTTCCTAGCAACAGGCGCTCCATTGTGTAACTACAAGAGGCAACACGTTGTGACATCTTAGTACACTGTATGCTCCTGAACACAACATTAGCACGCATTAATAAAAACACGATCACTGAGGTTTCCGAGCATGTCAAGTCACAACAACAGTCATACGGAACTTACGGACATGTTAACGGTCACACATTGCTACCGTCCTCTTCGCCTCCGGTGCGTGGGCGCGTAGCTTCTCTTCTGCTCAGTACACCTGAAGGTCTTAATCGCAAGGTAATTTAAGTGGGACGTCCCTGCAAGGCCCGCGCTCGACTGTTACTGGCTGGCACACGAATACACGCTCAGTTCAGGTTTTCCTATTTAAATGTATTTGCAGAAGCTCCCTGTAGTTTACAGAATTGAAGAAGGATTCACTGTTATTATTTTATAGTAACAGTGTGAAATGCCGGTCCCAGTGGCCGCGCGGTCTGTGACGTAGGTCTGCTGTCGGTCGCCTGCTTAGATTGTGGATTCGAATCCCACCGGTGTCATGGATGTTTGTCTGCTGTGAGTGTTGTGTGTTGTCAGGTAGAGGTCTCTGCGACTAGCTGATCACTCGTCCAGAGGAGTCCTACCGACTGTGGTGCGTCGTTGTGTGTGATCTAGAAACCTCGTGAATGAGGAGGCTGAGGCCCACTGGGGGGTTGTTGAGCCAAAAACAAACAAACAAAAATCTTGTGTAATAATAACGGCTAATATGCGTGACCACGGCACTGGGAGTAAACACATTTGACTATCACGGTGTTTACACAATTGTGTAATTGTTAAAATGTAAGTTTAATGTGTTTTCGTTGACTCGAACTTCAGCTACCTCTACAGCGATCTGTGTGTGTGTGTGTGTGTGTGTATATATATGTATATATATATATATATATATATATATATATATAT
>Ga0123352_10015561_pt1 | contig 12111 bp, 10 predicted proteins | sample TergutLab28metaG_FD_89700 | JGI IMG/M metagenome (GOLD analysis project Ga0123352, IMG submission 89700) | Labiotermes labralis P1 segment gut microbial communities from Petit-Saut dam, French Guiana - Lab288 P1 | ecosystem: Host-associated > Arthropoda: Insects > Digestive system > Gut ... | reverse complement strand
TTTTATTTTGTTGGTTGTTATTTTTTAATTTTTTTTTTTTTTGTTTTTTGTTTTTTTTTTTTGTTTTGTGTTATTTTTTTTTTTTTTTTTTTGGCCAGTGTATTTTTATTTATTTGTTTGTTTGTTTGTTCGTTTATTCATTCATTCTTTCATTCATTCATTCGTTCAACACTTACGTAATTAGTTTCAGACAGTACAGCCTTAAATTACAGGATGATTATTGAACAGTGAATTAGAAGAAGGGATGTTAAAAGAAGCAGTCATGACCTAACTTGAGACATTACCATCTGATTTGTCAGGAGGGACCATGGAAACCATAAAAAGACAGAATAACGAGTCTCAGCCAAGACTTGAATACTGAACCTCCCAAATGCAGAATACAAGTACATTTCACTTACTGGCCGTATTCAGTATATTTTATGTGCTTATATTCATTGGGCCTTTGTTGACTAGAGGCACCAATTGTGATTCAGTTTTCAATTTCCTGTACATAATTTATGTGAATAACTATTTGATGACTTCCTGTATATTTGGGTCTGTTCATATGCAGTGTCTGTGTGTTTTACATTGTATTGTAATCCGTGAATAATTTCTTCCATTTTGTAGCAGATACTACAGTTATGAATGTAATAAGTTCTGAGGATTACAGAATATTGTACTCACAATTGGTAATAGATTTTGGGTTGAACTGTTACTAATACAAAATTGTTCCTTAAATATGCAGTGATTTAGGAAAAGTTTATAAGTTATTTTTTCCAGGAATGTAAATGTAAAATGCATTGGCATAGTTAGAAGTTATGCGTATCTTCTAATTCATATATTTTCATGTGGCTGTTAACCATACCATCTTTGTTGCTATTAAAATGTGTGTTCATGATCATATAACCATCATTAACAGAATGCCCTGTACTGTCATTAATGTTGAAGTCTTTTTTTAGTGTATCTTTGGTTTAGTGGGGTGATTTTCATCATATAAAAAAAGGTGAAGAGGGCATTCATATGTTCAGTATGGTACTCATCTGAAGGTCGTATATCTTTTATGTAGCAGTCTGTGGACTGATATTTTGGTATTACATAAACCCTCAGCCTCAGCTATTAATGCAATGTTTTGTAACCCTGTTCCTTGATTGTAGTAATTGATAACATTGAAACCCGTATTTATGTATACTTGAGTTAAACTGGGAATGTTGATGTTCTGTGTAACTACAAGAGAAGAGCAGCAGAGGCAACAAACATTTAGTGCACGGATCACCTATTGTTATTCCAAGTACTTGTATCCCTTTTGTAGCCTGTATTTTCTCTTTCACTTCTTAATATGCTTCCCCCACCCTTGGCCCATGTTTTATTGCTAGTGGTATGCATTATTAGATGCTATGCGAGATGAACAGAGCATTAATCCCACAAGCTATTCATGTGGTGCATTGTAGGTTTTCTTGCTATTAGAATTTTGGAGGGTTTTTTGCTACCACTTGTAATACATCTGCGATTGGCTACAGGCTAAACAGGAGGTTGATTCATAGCTGCAAGAGGGATCCCTCTGCTTGCTGCCATGTCAAGATTGGTTCTGACACCCAACCAGCCCCATGTTCAGTGGGTTTTGGTATCAAGCATGTATGGGCCTAACTGTGTATCTCCATGTAGTGCCAAGACAAGAACATGTGTAGTTGCACTTCCAGTCCAGTCAGCACACAGTCTTGACGTGGTTGTTAAGTATATGAACGGATGAAAAGAGAAATGCACTAAAATAAAGGAACTCAAAACATCCAGATATATTTATACACACCTTACTACCTGCCAAGTTATTTTGATTCATCAGTGTGATTATCATCACAACAAAATATTTCCACATTGCAATGTCATGTACAATTTTCCTGAAAAGTACCATAATAATGCTTATATGCTTGGAAAATGTGTGGAGAGTTTGAATGCAATATTAATTTTTTTTAAAATCCGTTTGCGTAACATAATTTTACTGAAGACGGAGTAAACTATATGACATAGTGACATACCATGTTGTTCAAAAATCGTTTAAGAGCCCATAGTTGAGTGAGGATCCTGAGAGGTGGAACTTGCTGCCAGTATGGCTCTGAACATTGTGTCCTAAAACTGCTATGTGTCCAGCTATCTTCCTCGTTACACACAGTAGACTTGTATATATAAAAAAAATACATGGATATAGGCCATTATTATGGTGCGTTACCCATCTGTTTCCAAAGAAGCTGACAGAATGTTTTTTTTTTCTTTACCATTCTCAATCTTGCAGGAGGGATATGAGGTTTGTGCAGGTGTAATGTTTTTTTATCAGTAGTAATGAAGGTTATAGAAACACTACAGTATTGTAGCATGATGCACCTTTGTACCTATTGGGCCTGCTTTCAGTATCCCAGCATGTGCCTTCAGAATCATTATGTAAAAGTTAAGTGGTGATGTGGGAAATTTCATCTACCATCATATGATTGCAGTGTTGTAGAAATAGTGTTACAAACTGTCTGTTCTACAGCAGTGAACTGTGTGGCCTTAAATTTCCTTGACCCTAGAGAGATGCATATTTAGGTGATGATAGTTTTATAGTGAAAATACCTGTATTTAATGTAGTTCAGATACAGTATTTTCTGAATTTACTTGCAGTATTGAAATGTACTTGTTTTCGTTACAGTTTTGTCTTCATGATGTAGAGTTTTTGTTGGTCATTTGGGAAATTTCCTGTTTTTCATTAAAAAAAAGTTGTCTCCAAAGGTTGCTTGTATGCTTGTCTGTGAAACTGAACTTAGTGATGGACTTTCTTGGATCAGTTGAATTTTTGTATTGTAGGTCCCTTGATCTGAATTGTTATGTGAGTGGTTCCTGTGTGGAAAAATACATGGGAAAGGTTAGAATTTGTGCACGCTGAATAATTCAGCAGGGTAATAAAATTAAAACTGAATGCTGAACGAGTTGTGGATCAAAGTTTTGAGAAGTATGATTTTCCAACTCTGAGGCACCCGTGATTGTTACTTCTTTGTAAAACTTGCTGCATCTTAAGACTATAAATGTTTGTAGGCTTGTAATAGTCTCTGCTTTCTGCCAGTAATTTCTGATGTGTGGAACCGGGAGACAGAAGCCTGACAGCACACATTTTGCTCACAGGTTTCATGTTTGTGCAACAGATCCTGAGATCATGTATTCTTAAATTAAAATTCTGTGGGCAGATGCTGGGAAAGTGACTAAAAATTGGCATGACTAATTTCTAAGATATTGTAGTTGGTACTAAATGCTGTTACTTGTCAATAAACTCTTACAATTCACAGCAGTGTGTGCACTGAGACAAGTTTCATGCATTCAGCAGAATTTGACAGAATTTTATGTTTTAGAAAACCAATTTCTTGTTTCATTCTGCAGTTTGTTACTTAGTTATTTTTGTAATGTTTTCTTGCATGCATTATTTATAAATTTAAATGCACCATTGCAATGTGTCTCAATATTTTTTGCATCAAAGGCATAAAGTACTGAAGTAAGTGTTTTGGTAAATATTTCACAATGGAGGGGTGCATAAATTGACTGTAGATAGTAAGTTGTCAGCATGGAATGGGGTTGCATTATACCATTTTTTATTTAAGAGTTACCAAATGCACAATTGTAAGCTTACAGTATCAGTCAGTACGAGTAAAAGATGCAGAAGCCATTGCTTTCCAGCACTATGAAGAAAGCATGTACAAAGAAACAAACAAACACATGGTTCCACATAGTGTGGATGTTTTGGAGCAACTTTCTGCCTACATCTTCAGGCTAATAGAGAGAGACATGCAGGTCTAAGTCACATTACAGCTGTAGCTGGTTAGTTGTAAAGTGACTTGGACTTACATGACTCATTCTTGACTTTCCCATGGTGTTCTGTCACACTCTCCCCCCCCTCCCACCCCCACATACTCACCAGCCCTCATTGTTGACAGCTCGATTATTACGTACAAATTCCACAAAGCAAATAGAATCACAATGTTAAGATATTATGTGTTATTTTTAAGTTCGTGAATTCACATTTTGTATAGCATTATGTGGACGTGCTGTACGTTTCATTGTGATTAATGCTGAGGGGTACTGCACCTTTTTTGAATGCACTGTATTCTCTACAGTAGTTTGCAGAATAATATTGATTTGTCCTGTTCCCAAGACTCAAGTGAAATACGTGCAGTTTAAATACTTAATTCATTGTGTAGTCTGCCTTACAGCAGGTCCATGGCCTCTTCCAAAGTGAGTTCCCCACAGGGTGTGATCTAGTGCTTTGTCTTTCAATTTCCAGTATTCCCTAGTTTCCTTAAGGTCATCCAGCAGCTGCTTACATCTTCTTCTGTGTCTTACCATCACTCTTTTCTTCCATCTTTCCTTCAGTAGCGTATATTAGAAGGCAGTTCTTATGCAAGGTTTGACAAACTCACTTAGCCTTTTTTATGGTATGTAGAATATTCCCCTCTGCCTTGACCCTGTGTAATACTTCATTTCTCACATGGTCAGGCCAACTGATTGTCTGCATGCTTCTCCAGCACCACATTTCGAAACTTACCAGTTATTTGTCATCTACGCTGTGAAGTGTCCGTGTTTGAGTTCCATGTACAGCTGTGCTCTAAATGTAGCACTTTAGTAGTTTCTTCCTTAAATTTAAGTCCAAATTGGTGGTGAAAAGGGTCTTCTTCTTCTTTTTGAATGCTGCTTTTGCCATGGCATTCCTAGATGTACTATGTTGTGTACATCATGTATCGTTTGTTTTTGTGCTACCCAAATAATTGAAATATTCCACATTCTCTGATTGTGTTTGACATATCATGTTCTGTATTGGGGATGGTTGCCTTAAGATTCTCATTACTTTAGTTTTTTTTCCACATGTCATATTATCTGAGAGTTTCAGTTTCAGCAATCATGTGCTGTAGCATTGTTTCTTCCTTAGCCAGCAGCACAGTGTCATCTGAATATTTCACAGTGTGAATTACTTTTCCTCGTTTTTTGACTCTCCAAACCCTTCAACAGCTTTCATGGTAAGATACGTACTTTATAAGTTGAATAGAATCAGCAATGAATAGAAGCCTTGTCTAACTTCTCTTCCAAACTTCACATTTCTTTTCTGTCCCTGGTCCAGTCACACTTAACACTTTTATCCATGTACAGTTTGCTGATAGTTGTCTTTTGCGTCATTGAAACAGGTTTCCCCTACGTTCTGCATTAATTTGGTCCAGTTTACATGGTCAGATGCCTTCTGCCTGTCCGTGAGGCAAACACACAATTCCATGTCTATGTCCAAAGTTCTGGTACAATTCTTAGCATCCCAATTCCATTTTTAGTTTGTATTCCTTTCCTAAATTCAAACTAATTTCTCCAATCCCTTCCATACTATTCATTTCAGTCTTTCTTCTAAAATATCCTCACTGTTGTCTTTGCTGTATGTGCGATGGTTGCTGCATTTTGTAGCTTATGGATTCTTCTTGAAGGCAATCATTGTAACTTCAGTGAAATCCTTGAGCCACTCTCTAGTTTCATATATATTGAACCATTGTGCCATTAGTTTGAGGCCATTTTCTCCCAATAATGTAAGTACATCTCCAGGTACATCATCATTTCCAGTAGTGTCCTGTAGTATTTGTATAAAAAATCTTTCCTGAAAATAATATTTACAAATATTTTTGGTTGTAGGAATTTTTGTGTGTATTGCTGGTCTTTTCCTTTTTATGCAACGTTGTGTGACTAGTAGTAAGCTGTTGTATCCCATTTTTGTATGAGTAGCCCATGTTTAACTGATTAACATCTTTGTGTTACTGTAAATGCATTTTTCCTTCAGAGTGAGTTCACAACAAGTAGTTTAATATGCCTTTCAGCTTCTCTGCATCTGTCTGTCTGTATGTAACAATCCAAGAACTGATGAACAGTTGCTCATCAAATATGACATCGGGTAGTTTACTACATACAGTTCGTGGATGCATTCCAGTTTTGACTAAGCTGGACAACAAGAAACGGACAGTTTACATGACTGTGTTCTGCTGTTTCTGTGCATGTATTTAGCATAGCTTGATAGGTGTACGATGTATATCTGAGCCAGAAATGTTTTGAACAGAAGTTATAATGAAAGATGAAATATGTGTCATTTCCATTTCTTTTTCTTATACATCTCGCACTTTTCAAGATAATTATGCAAGTGAGAGAAAACACACTACTATAATATTTTTGCTTTGTGTACATGTTCCACTTGTTTTTATTCTCCTATAGTTGTCACAACTTAATGCCCACCATGCCTCTATTCCAACACCAGAGGAAATGCTTACTGAAACTGTAGCATGTTTTGTTGTGCCACTGTCATACTTATGAATATTTTTAGTAGTTGCAACATTGAACTAATAATATGTTGTAAGTAACATACAAATATGAACATTGTTTGTTGCAAACAGTAGTTCTTTTGGATGTGTTAGTGATTTTTAAATTGTTGTAATAGAGTTATTTATGGACTGTTGTACAGATATCAAAAGTCATTGTCATAGTACTGCATATGAACTGTAAATTAATGTACATTATTTTATATCCTTTTTCCAGTGTTCTACCTTTAGATTATGTACATGATGAATGTTCAGTTTTGGAAAGGTGGGGGTTATAACACTGTCATAGTATACTGAAGTTTGGTAGGTTCATCTCACAACGTTCTGAATTGAAGATAAATTTTTTACTTACTAAGGTAATTGTCACAGAATTTGTTTATGTGTTATTTTCACTGCTGATTACTGGTGTTATATCATTCTGGGGTTCTATACTTGTTCAGAATTGTACTTCCAGTTTGCTGCCACATTCTGTTTGGAGTACTAAGTGTCGCGGTTTTTATATACACATGTCTGTTTAGACCTGAAACACTTCAGGCCTTAGTATCTGTATTGAATATAATTTGTTTGTATTTGTGAATACAGCACACCATCCTAGGTGATATCTGTTTTCTGAGTTTAAAGATATGTAGATGTAGCAGAAAGAATAATCTGACAGCTCTGTTTTTAAGGCTGGTATGATATTGATTCATAAAAATTTTAGGACATCACTAAAGTTGTTAAAATTTACGAAATATTTAATTGATGTTACATTTCTTTACTTTTTATGAGATTTGAGGTTCTCACAGAAGTGTTGTGTTGATGAAGATTGAAGCCATTAACCAATTCCCATGTATGTATAGTCTTAGGCTGAGCAAGTGCTGAGGTTGTGGATTCAGATCATATCCCTAAAATTTGCCTTGTATGTATTTTTTTAAATTCCACATTTCCCTATAACCATAACTTCTCAGTTTTGGGATTTTGCCAAGGACTGGCTGCACAACATAGATGAAATTTTAAAGGCCAAAAGATCATCTAAGGGGACTTGTGATATCAGGTAATAAGTTCTTGTTTGGTGTTGGAAGAAATTCTTACTTAATGACATTCTAAATCACATCCAAACTTATATACTTGTTAGCAGTTTGACAAAAATTGGAACCCACTTAGTGTGATGCTATTTGGAAAGCTTTTCACATGTGTTTTGCTACCACTAAATTCCTTTGCATCTGTAGATGTGCAAGAAGTGGATTCTGTTTTTGTCGCAGTATTGATCTGTAGCTGCTTGCACTGAAAGTAACACTACTTAAGATGTTTAGAGTTCAAGACACAGAAAAATTTTATATTTCAGTCATTTTTTTGGTATGGCATCACTCTCAGCACTCTTGTTGTGTATTTGAAAAAAGAATTAAAGTCTGTATGTGTATATTTTAAATAATTAAGACTTTTTGGGTTTTGCTGACCCCCTAGTGATAAATGATTTCTACACATTTGTCTTGAAGCTTTTATGGTAACATTTCATAAAATTTGCTGGTACCAACAGCCATGTCAGCATCCCATTGCAGTTGTTGGCTCAAGAAGATTTTATTGAATTTTATTGCTGCAAAGAGATTCAAGACATATCACCAACCTTTATGGGGAGGATATGAATAATTATTTCCAGTACAGTTTATGGTAGTGTGTCTGACATTGTTTTATTACTCACAGATATACCAATAGCTGCTCTGGAAAAGGAAGTGACCCTGTTGTTAAACTGATATTTCTATTCATTTATCCAGGGTGGTAGTGAAAGTAGCTCATCAATGGACCCACAACTAGAACGTCAAGTGGAAACAATACGCAATCTTGTAGACTCGTATATGAAGATTGTAACCAAAACCACCCGTGACCTTGTACCGAAGACCATTATGATGCTAATCATTAATAATGCAAAGGACTTCATCAATGGTGAACTTCTGGCACATCTGTATGCTTCAGGAGACCAGGTAAAGGTAACCGTATGGGATATATCCCAGATTTAATTGAAGTCATTACACACCTTTGTAAGTGTGCTCTTTGGGTAATGTGAACCCTTAATTATTTTTGCCAGATCTTGTAAATGAAACCAACTTGATGCATGACTTAGTGTATTTTGTCAACTTTATTTATAACATGTACATGTATATACATGTATAGCTGACTGCCTGGTAAGCAGAATGCTTACCAGGTAATCAGCTATACAGAATAACAGTACCAAGTGTCACATAAATACACTAGTTTTTCCTGATGATGGACCTGGAGAGGTCCGAAACATGTAGAAGTTGTAAATATAATTGACGAAATACACTAAGAATAAGTTGTGCACCAAATTGGTTTCATTTACAAGATTGTATAGAGATGCACAGTCAACAGAACATAAAATTTTACCGGATTGTTTAGTGATTGACCAATTTTGGACTTATTCTGGGCTGTTACAAAGTCAGCCACTTTGAGTCCTAATTATCAGGCACTTACGTAACTTTTACTACCATTCATAAACACACTTGTCCCATGTGTGGTGTTAGAAGTTAATGGATTTGTGAAAACAAGTTTAATTCACATAACATATATACTGACTAACTCCATGGAGCAGAGTTCCTCCTGAGAATCTAATAGTTCTAAGCTCTTCAAGAAATTTCCCATATTTTATTGAACCTGAAGGTTCATTATCACATTCACAAGATCCTACCACTGTTTTTATCCTGAGCCAGACAAATCCTGCATACACCATCCCATATTATTTCTTTAAGATCCGTATTAATATTGTCTACTCATCTGTGCCTGTATCTTCCAAGAGGCCTATTTTTTACTGGTTATGCCACCAAAACTTTGTATGCTTTCTCTGCATGCATGTGTTGATACTGATATACTTCTTTCAGAATTACTTCCCATCTTAATTTCCGGTGAACAAAGATGGGTGAACTTCGGATTTATGAAGGATTTGACTAGATTCACGTATGCAAGGCCTGTGCTTTGACAGTGCAGCGTAGGAAAATGTGGACGGTTACGTGCTTACCAGACAGGTTTCTAGCTTATTACCCCAACATTTGCAATCTCAAGATTATACATACCTTATTCCACTGTAATAAGTATTTTATTTTGTGCACAGTGAAAGGCTAAAACACTGCACAATGCTAACATAATCTTCAGATAGACTCAATTCAGTAATTCAGATATGGCTCCAAGGACATGTAGTATGCAAAGGGTCGACTATGTGGCCAGTGGGCTCAGTGATTATGCTTTGTGTTATTGTATATTTGTGGGCATGTGCCGTGTAACTGTGAAGACTATTTTCTGTATCCTTTTACTGTATGTAATAAGAGTCGGTCAATCATTTATCAGCATGCAAACTGACGATGACACTGGACACCTTTCAGCCGAACATGAAGACAGAGATGGGATATTCAGGAGTACTACCTGTCTGGAAAAAGAAAAAACAAACGAATTTGAGAAATCTGTTATTTTGGAAAGAACACATACTCGTAGGATTTTTTTTTTTTGCTGAAATGTCATAAATTGTTGCATATTAATTTTAAAGAATTCATGACCATGCACTGATTATTCCATACTCCATCCAGCCCACATAGTTGACAGATGAACTCATTAGAAAACTTCTGTATTCAGCTTTTTCAGTGGTGTAACATTGTCATCAGTGAAAAATCTCAGAAAGATGAGAACCCCCTTTTTGCTCTCATCTGTGATATACAACTTAAATACACATGCGCATGACCCACTTCCACTTTCTTGTTTGATTTCAATACAGCTCAACCAGCTGAAACACCACCACCATCTCCACTTTGTATGTACATACTGACATACCATTTTCATACACATACTCTGGTATATACTTTTGTTTATTTATAAATATTTTAGCTACCTCTTACACACACACTCACACACACACACACACACACACACACATTTCACATATTTCAGGAAGGTGTCAACACGTACACAGCATATCAACATGCAACTCAGAACATATAATTTTATCAGTATTTTATATTTTAACTTGGATTTGAAACTTTTATATAAAACTTGACATTTTATATTGGTGTGTTAAATTGTTTTGATGTTCTGTGTAATGTATCCTTCAAAGAACACTTTCATCTAGGTGGCCACAATAGGTGGCTGAAACGTGTAGCGGGCTACGCTGTTTATATACAATAAATGTACATATCTTTATATGCACTTGTTGGTCATATTTCTCATAATCTTACATATTACGTGCCCCATAGTGTGGAATACAGTATAATTCACAGCTGAGTACAAAATTTGAGAGGTTTTAATGAGCTCTTAGGAAAACTCATGCAGTAAGTGCAAGCTGGTCGCCGTAAGTTCGAACTTGGTGACATCTAAAACAAGAAACGCAAAGAAATTTATGAAGCTGCCAAAATGTACCTTACAGCAACACAGATGTAAGCAGTTCTTTCTGTAATTAAGAGGCTGCTTGTAGTGGATTATGGCTAGTTGCTGTTGATTTTAAAACACCTGTGACTTCTGGTAAATTCTCAGTTTGTTTATTCCAGTAAATTTACTGATTTAATTTTGAATTGATTATTTCCTGTTATGCAGTTTTTTCCTCTCTTTAGAATTCCCATAAAATTTCCATCACTAGATGCAGGAGCCATAAACAGATATCTTGCCAAATAGGAGAGACATGAAGAATGTTAATATGTTAAAGGGTATAACTATCTAAATGGCTGTAAATTTTTAGTTCACTCATGTTGCTGTCTAGTCATGTCTCATAGAATGTGCAACTGTCAGTAATTATCTTGTTTGAAATAGGCACAAATGATGGAAGAGAGCCCAGAAGAGGCTCTGAAACGTGAGGAGATGCTGCGTATGTACCACGCATGTAAGGAAGCCCTTCGTATAATAGGTGATGTATCAATGGCTACGGTAACCACTCCAGTTCCACCTCCTGTTAAAAATGATTGGCTGGCATCAGGATTGGACAATCCGAGGTAATCTGTCTCTCTGTGAGTGAATACTTTATCAAATAAGGAGACATCCATATGCTTTTAATTTGTTGTACATAAACCAGTGTTGTGACAAGTGTCCTGGTTATGGCCTCGCCCAGCATGGTATCATACACTGCCTTGTGGACAGATAAAAAAATGTAAGATGGAAAATAGGAAATGGGCTCAAACACTAACACTTGTGACTTGTATTCAGTAGGTGCCCAATTCATCTGTTAGCTCCAACACTGACAGTCGGCCTCAGGTTCTTCATGGTCTTCAACATTTCTTCCCACTTATATCTGGGATGGAACCACACAGGGTTGCAGTTGCTTCCTTCATATCCTTTCCGATACACTACTAATCACCCAGCCATTTAACAATGTATAATCTGCATTAATTTAAGAATTATGAGTAACCTGCAAAGTAGTTTTGGGTTGAGCATTCTCAGACTGTTGGGTATGTTTCTGCCAGAGGTGCTGCCGTGATAGAAAACAACTTGTGACATCCCTTGAAATGAAAATGATACAGTCCACAAAGTGATCAATTGTGATGGATTGTGGAAAATTGAGATCATTGACAATTCATCTCTGAGGATGATACTTATTTGTTGTAAACGCTATATACTGATGAATTTGTTTGAATGATTTGTGTATTTATTTATTTACATTGACATTAATTAATGAAAATATGTGTTCAAATTGAAGAGGTAAAGCCTCTTAATCTTTTAAAGTGACCTTGAATTTCTAGATTTTGCACTAATGTAACTCTAACAATAATTATCCATCCATCCACCCACCCACCCACCCACCCAGCCATCCATCCAT